>Ga0099825_1004912_pt1 | contig 17416 bp, 7 predicted proteins | sample SiratroredBW_FD_76838 | JGI IMG/M metagenome (GOLD analysis project Ga0099825, IMG submission 76838) | Root nodule microbial communities of legume samples collected from California, USA - Siratro red BW | ecosystem: Host-associated > Plants > Roots > Nodule | place: USA: California | collected...
AGATGGACATGCACCGGATGGACATGCACTGGATAGACATGCACCGGATGGACATGCACCTAATCTTGATAATATAGTTTTTCATGACAATGATAATGAATCATCTGGAGAAGAACTTGATGGTGATGAAGACGATGATGAAGAAGATGGTGGAGATGATTTCATTAGAAGATTAGATTATTAGATGGAGGAGATTAAACTTGATGACATTTATATTTTTTGGTTATTTAGTTATTATGTTATTGTTGGTACATTTTGAACTTAATTATTTTAATATTATGGAATTGCTATCATGAAAATTTGGCTTTTTTATTGAATTTGTTTAATGAAGTAGACTCTTACGAGTCTACGAGTCGGGTTTACGAGTTGAGTCTATTGACCCTCACGAGTCTACATAGACTCTCGAGTTTGATTACCTTGATTCTAATAGTCTAAAACTTTCTACTATTGCATAATATAGAGAATTGTGTATGATCAAATAACACTTTATGTTCTCTTTCCTCATCAACCGTTGATTACATACAAATGAAAGTTCAGATACATTTCTTTCCTTTGTGCAAACTTTTCAAATTAAGCCAAATTCGTAATGAAGTATATCAAAAATCATATATAATTGTGCAAGTTGCACCAACATTGGAGAATGTCCAAATTTTAACTTGAGAAACTTATGTTGAAAGTCGTATTCACATACTAGCTCATTATAACACTTCTCTTCAACGACTCTGCCAGGGTTTGAAGAATTGGATGACATTAACATCTGGTTTCTGCATGCCTTGAAATTTGCATTCAAGCTTTCACTAAGTTGAGTGTTTCACATTCACAAGGTCAATGCTTTCTTTTCATGTAACTCGTCGCCCACTTTTACTTGATAGCATACATCGATTTCACCAAATTATTTTCATTAAGATTAAAATTAGTAACCAACTTACTCCGAGATGACTCAAAAATGCACTTATTAAAGTCAGTTAGAAAAGGACTTCCTTTTTTACATCCAAAGTTGTCTTTTTCCATTCTGCATCAAGTATCATGCACATAACCCATGTTCACTTAATGGCATCACCTCAGTTAGTGCTCTAGCCATGGCTTGGTCTTGATTTGTGAACAACGTAGGAGTCCTTTTATTTCCATGTGGTTCAAGAAATGTGTAAAACAACCATTAATTAAGATTCAATTATTTCATAAAATAAAAAGAAACTTCAAAAATTATTGTGCCCCAATAATGGTTGAAGCCTAAACCCTAGCGATATACAAACTTGTCGGATCTAAACTAGTCATCTTTCGGTTTGCCATTGCTCTTTAACTCCAAAACCATTTTTTTTTACTACATTCACTCCAAAAATGCCATACTGCATCTACACTATCAAACAACGTAAACAGTCAAAGAGTATGTAGGAGAAAGAAGAGTTACAAGTCTTTGTATAATTATTTATTTTAAGAAAAAAATACCATTAAAAATAATATTGCCTCATGGTCCATGAAATGATAGGTGGAATGTTTATTTTCCCCAACAAAACAATGTTAACTGTTACAACCTGCCCACGTTTATAATCTTATAAAAAAGCACGACCTCAGCACTTCAATATGTTAGTACTATTTCCAAAGAAAGATTCTTGCAAAAAATGAATGCGTCACACGTCAAGAAAAATAATATGAAATAGCAAGTAACTTCTAGAACTAAGCTATCAATTAAGATCCACTTTTAGCCCATGGTATCAAACTATGACATTAAATTAACGCAAGTGTACTCAGAGAAAATCAAAAAGCGTTTACAGTGATATACTACGGGCTTCCTCGGTAGAGAAAAGATTAAAACTAATCTAAAGTTCTTCTTCCTTACAGTGTTAAACAACCTACAAGGAGTACTCAGTACACAGCAAAACTGCAGGTGTGGTAGGAGAATTGCTTCACCAACAGTAAATGCTAAGCAGAACTTAGAAACCAAAGAAGCCAAGCTCACTAGCTTTCTCCTTCTCAAATGTCTCGAAGTACTGATATATGATTGTTACGGCAAGCAATATTCCAGTTCCTGAACCGATTGCCCCCATGAAATCTGCCAACACAGTCAGGGCACCGATACAAATGCCTCCAAATGCTGCAGCAGTGGGAATGTATCGGTTCAGTTCTTTCTGCAGGTTTGACTCCCGATGTCCAGGCATTACCATTTGTTGCTCCTGTAAATTAAAAACCAAGATATTATGACAAAGGAAATTTAACAAGCATCAAAATAGATTCGGCTCACGAATTTTTACAAAGATCAATTTCCATATGATGTGACAGAGTGCTTGAATACCAGACTTACCAGCTTACAGAAAACATTATATTTTAGGTAGTGTATGGCCTAACTGCTTTGGGCTTCTCTTCTTAAAGTAGAGGATCCTCTAACTAGCTTTTATTGAAGCTCTACTTTTTTGCTCATGGTTATTAAAAAAGGAATACTACAAGAGGTTTCTCCATTTAGAAAGAGAAGCCCAAAGAAAAGTTGGGGCTAAATACTACATTAGACACAATATGTTAGCTCATATCCAATCCTGTGATTCAAATCTATTTTGCTTCAAATCTATTTTGCTTCAAGTGTTTTAAGAGTATATTTCCAGTCCTAATTCAATTGGGAAACAAGAATTCAAACATGCAGACACAACACAAAATAATGATGAGAAAACGGGCTCGTTGTTATATTGAAGAACTGAAGCTGCAAATACAAAACAAAATAATAAATTTACAAAAATGCATGTTAATCAGTACGTACCTTCAGCTGCTTTGCAACATCTCTAGCAGATGAACCAGAGACTTCAATCCAAGTTTTAGAGAACAAGGCACATGCTGACAGCATAAACACAAGGTAGAACAATGCATGGAAAGGATTTGCTGCCATGTCAGCTAAGCTGCAAAAAAGTGCCAAAATGGAAATTTAGCAACAAATAATAACAGTGGTAAAACTTAGTTGATTGAAATTTTAGATTATATCGGCATAACAAAGTAGAACAAATTTTACATTATAATAAACCATAAACCATACAGTGGGCCGCATTTCTCTTACCTGGAAGGTGCAGTGATGTAGTATGCAATACCACCAACAGGAACAGAATGACCACCTCCATATTCAGACTCCTTCCATTTGCCCAATAGATCAACAATGAAGTTTCCACTGTACTTTCTGTGTAGAAGCTGTACAAATACAATAAAATCTGGTTAAAACTGTACCGAAAAACTCCAGATGAAAATTTACCGTCCTTAAACTTCACTACCTGAGAAATGAAGTAGAGATTGGACACAAGGGCAGACTGAAGAATAATGGGCATATTGGAGGTATAAAACAGCTTGATTGGATATGAACCCTGCTGCCCACGGGCATTCTTTGATCGCACAGGCAACACCACACGGAAACCTTGGAAGTATATCACAATTAGGAAGATCAAGACAGTAGCAAGCAGATTTGTCACATTGGGAAGGTTTTGCCGGTAAAATGCTTCACGAAGGGCTCGAACCTTGTCCGTTCTTGTTATCAACAAATGGAATAGTGCTATGACAGCACCCTCAAATTCAGCTCCCCGTCCACTATTAATGGTGGTGGGACTAAATGCTTTCCATATGATGTTTTCACTGCAACATAATGAGAGAATTTTTATAAGTTTTCTGATAAAAGGCCATACTCTTCTACAGTTGTTATTACGAGACGCAAGATCAATGCTGGAAATAAAATTATAAACTATTTAAATTATTACTAATAATAAAAGATAATAAAATTTACCATATATTAGTAGCAATGAACAGAGAAATTCCAGATCCCAAACCATATCCTTTCTGAAGGAGCTCATCTAAACATATCACAATAATACCCGCAAAACAGAGCTGGATGATAATGAGGATTGCATTTCCCACTCCAAGTTGGCCCACACTACCATACATCCCAGAAAGAACATATGCAACTGCCTCACCAACAGCTATCAAGATGCCAAGTAGCTTCTGTGCACCATTTCTGGAATACGAAAAGAATTATGTCAATAGGAAACATTTATAACAGTGCAAAACCTCATAAAATATGTAAAAGCTCATAAGAACTGACAGCCATAAGACATAACCCAGTGCACAAGAGAGTAAACTGTATACGTTACTAAATGAATGAATGTATGAAAAAATGATAGTCACAAAAGCAACCAACTAAATCATAGATAATGTGAAAGGAAAAAATGTGAAAAATATGTGTCAAGAAAATAAATAAGTTACACGGAAAGATACTTACAAGAGAGCTCTATCCTCCCGCACATTGTTGTCCACTTCAATTATCTTTGACCCAGCCAAGAGTTGCATTACCAGTCCAGAAGTCACAATGGGGGTTATTCCTAGCTCCATAACAGTTCCACGGTTTGAAGCAAGGATAACACGCATCCAATAGAATGGGTCTGCTCCAGTTGTAGAGTGAATTCCATATAGAGGGAGCTGACTGCAAACAAGGAAAATGAACAGAGAGATCACAGTATATATGACCTTCTCTCTAAATGGCACTTTCCTGTCAGCAGTCTGAACTTCCGGAAGAAATGAGAGAAATGGTCTAACTAGGTGAAGCACTCTAAACCCACCTCCCATCTTGTCAGACTACACAAATTTGACCTGCACCATAAAGTTATAGGGCATAGATAAGATTGGAGACAAACAGAAATTGTACTTTAAAAGCACACCTCTGCATCCAAATGACAATTAATATAAAAAGGCAAAAGCCAAGTAATGCAATTTAAACTGCACCATAAAGTTATAGAACATAGATAAGAGGGGAGAAACAGAACTTGTACTTTAAGAGCACACCTCTGCATCCAAATGACAATTAATAAAAAGAAAAGACAAAGTCCAAGTAATGCAAAAGTACACATTTATGAAGTTATTTCAATTGCATTTACTAGGTGGAGTTTGGATGGAACAGGAACTGCAAAACTGCAAGAATTTCAGACGAAATCTGGTCCCCAAAACCTATGATGCATGGAGTAGTTCCTATATGTACAAGACTACTACCCAGGTTAATTGGATTGGATAAGAAAACCATTAAACACCAAAAAAATAGGCTTCTACTATTATTTTGATTATGAGCATTCAACTCATTCACGAATCAGTGACGATAAAAATTATATAAAAAAGGAAAAAGAAAAGGGATTCAGCTCTGTAGAAAACTGAAATAATGAAAGATTGTCATATCCAGAAATTAGTCATGCACCCCATGAATGAGCATAAGAAAGTTTTTATACATTATTAATTAACTAATACTAATTAAATTAGTCGCTTAAATGTTCAATGGAAATAGACAAAATCGGTGATACTGAAAAATTACAAAATTCAAAAAACCTAGCACATGCATTGACTAGAAGAGAGGAGACAACCTAGCATGTCATTGTGGTTTAGAAAAAAAAAAAGAAACTACAATCATACGGGCAAACCAATCAATCATCACAAAAAAAGAAAAAAAAAAAAAAAAATCAAAAAAAAAAAACAAAAAAAAACAAAAAAAAAAAAAAAAAAAAAACAAAAAAAAAAAAAAAAAAAAAGAAAAATTCAAGATGAGACATCAAACAAATCCTGCGCGCAACACTCGTTCAAACCAAAACAGACGTATACAAGGACAAACCCTAAAATAACAAAAATCGGAACAAATCGCACCCAAACACAAAACAAAAATTCATAAAACAATTAGCCTATGCAAAATGCAGATCGAACAGAGCCAGAATACCACACAGATCTGTTAATCTTAGAATTCGCGGAAGCGAATCAAAGAGAAAATATAGAGAGAAGATTTACCAGTTTATTGAAGATATTGAATTGACGGAGAACTTCAAAGAAAAATTTTAAATAAAAGAAAAAAGATTGGACTCTACGAAGTATGAAGAATGAAGCTTTGTGAATTCTCTAATAAGAGCAGAGGGGGTGCAGGTTTTGCGCAGGTAAGAGATTTACGTGGAGTAACTAATCATATTTCGACACGTGGATTAACTTCATGACATGGCAAGGTTGCCATATTTGACTATTTTGCTAACTTTAGCTGGGTCAAGTTTTTTCATACCAAGCCTTTTTTTTTTTTCTTTCGAATTTTGGGCTTTTAGAGAAAAAGAATATCTATCATACCATTCTTTTTTTCTATAAGTGGTTTCAATTAAAAATTGTTCACTACCAACTCGATATACTTTTTATAAGAAAATTTGGTGTGACTATTAATTATATTATTTTATTTTTATTCAATAAAAATAATTTTATTATTTGGTACAAATGTAAATAGGCAATTGTGATAAAAATATAAGTAAGTAACTGCACAACTTTTTTACCGAAGTAATCATCCAATCTCTTTCTTTAACTTAATCACCACAAACTTAAATAATTTAGAAGTTGATATGAATATTTAAAAATGTCAATTTTTTTATTTCTTCGTACAATCAATTTATAATCCTTCTAACATAATTATTACTTTTAAATTTTTTTTCTTAATTTTATTATTTTAGAGTAATACAAATTTATTACAAAATTTATATTTTCTATATGTATATAATTTTATTATATGAATTTTATAAAATTTATTACAAATTATTTATATAAATTTACAAAATTCATTATATAAATTAGGTGACTTCATGATTTTATAATTATATAGTTTATAATTTTATAATTATATATAACTTATAAATTTACATCACTTTGAGAATTTTAAAAAATTTATTATATAATTTAATTTATAGTTTTATATAAATTTGTCATTGTATATAATTTACATAGTTGGTATGCTTTTGTATAATCTATATAATTTTATATGACATTATAATTATAATTTATGTGATTTATTTAATTTTGTTACATAAATTACATAATATATACTTTTATATTAATTCATATAATTTTATTCACTTTTTTATACCATCATATAATTTTTTAATTTTAAATATTTATACAATTCACTAGTACAAAAAATGGATTCCACGATAGGGTAATGCGTTAGTTAACACAGAACTAACGTAAACAAAAACACGGTAGCATTCTTATAAATATTTGAAGAGATACTACGTCGGTTAACTCAAACCTAATGTAATATATCATATTCTACGTCGTTTACCACTCACAACTAGAAAAGACTAATAAAATAAAAATTCAAACTTTGTAATGGCATTGAAGATATTAGGTCTGTTGGAAGGTCTGAATCGACGTAGTATGTAGCCCATATTACATCAGTTGGGACTTTCCAACCGACGTAATATCCTCCTTGTGGCGCGTGAGTGAATTTTGGGGAAAATTGGGTAAAATTTGGCTAGATATTACGTCAGTTAGGAGCTCTTAATTGACGTAGTATGTCCCTCGAGTTAAAATTAGGGATTTTAACTCTTGGGCATCATTTTTCTCTTAGACTTCCTTCTCCTTCACTGAGTCTTGCTGCCTTCTCCTGTTACACATCGTGTGGTTCGTTTCGCGTGGTGCTGTTTTTTCTTCTCACTAGTTTTCATTTGCATTTCGCATGGTGTCGCTTTCTCTTCCTACTGATTTTCATTTGCATATTTGTGTTCACTGGTTTTGCTACGATTGATTTGGCTCCATTTTAAGCTTCTTCCGCATTTGTTTGGCGTGCGCAAGCTCCGTGGTTGTCTCGATTGAGTTTTTTCATTCTCGATTCTGTGCGTTTTCACTGTCACTCGCGCTCATTTGGTTGGTTCCTTCATTGCCTTTTCATCTACTTTCTTTAGCATTTTCAACATAGGTGACTTCCTAACTTTTTTACATTTCATGTTTTTAAGGATGCTATATACACATGATGGTTGAACCTTTGTCCGACGATGTGAATGCTTGGTTTGATACCCCTTGCCGCTTCTCTTTGCAAAAGATTAGCAATTTTGTAAAATTTATTAAAAATAGTTAGAAATTTATTTTTGACCCAAGTTTTTTATCAGCAACTTGATTTAGTGTATATTTAATGGTAAAGTTCTTACATTATATATATTTATCATAGATTTAGGGTTTCAGAAATTTATGATGAAAAAACTTTAAACGGTCATAACTTTAATAGAGAGCTCAAATTGAGACTCTCCAAAAATAAAAGTTCCTCGAAATGAGGTAACGAAGCCCCTAGCCAATCCCCGAAGGGGATTCGGCCCATAGAAATTCCAAAGTTCCATCTTTTACTGTTACATTTTTTTCACCCATTTTTAGATTGTAGCCTTTTGTTTAACATATTTATACTTGCTAGAAAATTCTAAACTTTTTTGTAGTGTTTTCTTGTATCAGTTAGAGATTTATCAACACATTAAATTTTTTTTAAAAAAAAAACTTTTTACGTCGATTATAAGCTACAACCGATGTAATAGTTTACATCGGTTATAATCTACAACCGACGTAAAAAGTCCTTTATTATGTCAGTTTCAACTCTAACCGACGTATAGTATCCACATCTTATGTTGTAATTCAGTTATTTTAGTTGGGTATATGACGTCGGTTTCTATTTTGAACCAACTAATGGCGTATTTATTACATTGGTTGCATAACTGACGTTATATGTCCAATACTTTCTATGTTGCCTTTATCTACGTCGGTTTTTGAACCAACATAGAATGTCTTCTAGAACCGACATAGAAGACCATTTTTCTACTAGTGAGTTATATGCTTTATAAAGTTAGGTCTTTCTCTGTAAGGTTGCTAAGTCTGATAAAATTAGATTTGATTCGTTCTATCATGACTAGTCAGTTGAATGACTAGAAAGGTACCTAAACACGTAGTTGTTACTATATTTGGAGATGGAAAAATCAAGAATTACATGATCCTCATTATGTGAGACACTTTAAGCCATGGGAGGTAATTATAAGGGACAGAATTTAGACAAAGATAGCATGACAAAACTCAGCCCCTTTTATTAGGTAGAATAAGCAATATGTTTTAGTTAAATGAGAGGTTTCTATAGTAGGATTATATTGTCTAAATGCAACAATAAAATGAATTGTCAGGTTGGAATTATAAAGGATGAACAAGGAAACTAGGTGGTAGGTTATGCATAAAAAAAAGGTTGAACTTCAACTTTTGTGACATAATTATGAAAACTTTCCCTAGGAACATGCATGTTTAGCTAGAAAAAAAGGGGGAATTTAAGCTATAGAGGTCCAAGTTGGATCTCAAACTTTAGTGACCTACTTGTCCCAAATATTAAAACGAACTCTATTGTAGTTTGGCTAAAGTCATCCAAGACATAAGTTTGTAGTTTGACTAAAGTCATTCAAGATATAAAGAAAGTTAGAAGGTTAGATTCAAGCATATTTACAAAAAATCCAATCAATCAAAAGTAAGGAAAATGGAGGATTATTACATGATGTTAGACCAACATTCCTTTTTTTTCTACATCAATTATTTGTATCTAGTATCTTAGGAGATGTTGTTCTTATTAAAATAAAGTCCAACAAACCCTTGATTATTTTGTTTGGTGTTGTTTGACAACAAAATACAAACATAAATATATTTCATATGAAAGATGATAGTTTCTTCCAACAGATCATGAAAATTAAAGGACAATATAACACATTATGGTTTCTTACTCTGTCAAATAATTAAAGTCATAGTCAAACAATACACACATTCTTACACTAATCTTGTACTTCACAAAATTCTTTATAAGCTTGTTCTATATTGCAAGAAATGTTTTCATCTTCATGTTTATCAAGAAAATCTTGTAAATCTCCTGTCTACATCAAAGATCTCTTAAAGGACGAGCTAAAGCTATTTTACCCCACTAAGCATCTTGACATACGTAGAAAGGCCATTTGCCACCTACAGTCTTTTGCTTTACTCTAGTTTGGGTGAAAGCTCTTTGACCTAGGCATGATAAGTCATTTCAGTTATCGAGATGTTGCTTAATGAAGAAATAAGCATTTAATGCTACATGGAAGGCTTTTGATGTATCTTTACGTCTTTGCGAGGACAAACACAAGCTTGGAGGTGGAGACCTGAGTTGAATTTTTTCAATAGGCAGAAAATTTTTTATAACACCTCTCTCCTTAACACTCTACATAAAGCATTCCTCTCTAGTTGAAGGATAATAAGAAGTGATTTAGAGTTGTCGACTGTCCATATTCTTAGTCAAAGCTTTTCATGCCCTAAGCTTGACAAGAACATTATTTTGTTCATTACCAAACTAGAAGAGTGTACAAACTTTGAATCCATCAAAAGACTTTAATTGTCTATCTAGTGGGAAAAATTTTGTGGTTATTTAGATCATCCTTTCTTTGAAAAATCCTTTAGCTAGGACTGGTTGTGTTCCAAAAAAAAATAAAAATACCCAAGTCTTAACTAGAAGTGATTGTGTTCCAAATAATACTCAAGGTTGTTAGCCAAGAGTGATTGAGTGTTCAAATAGTACTCAAGTTAGCCAAGAGTGATTGAGTGTTCAAATAATACTCAAGGTTGTTATCCAAGAGTGATTGAGTGTTCAAATAGTACTTAAGCTTATTTAAGTTGTATGTTATTAAATTTGTCGTACGAAAAAAGGATAGCTTTTAAGTGCTAAGTTTTATAGAAGTTTCTTAAATCGTCTATCACATTAAAAACTTGAGTCTGTATGCACCTTGTCAGATGCAACTTTGCAAAAATTTCAAAAACTTTTAATATACAATTTAATCCTCCCTTCTTATGTATTCGACCTATTTTTTACAATTCCAAAAGTATTTTTTGTAATAGGGTAATCTCTTTTCTAGACTTTACCCCACTGTATTACCAAAAAAATCTTGTTAAAATTCTTTTACTGTACAAAAAGGTAAAGACACAAGTATTTATTTTTGTTGGAACTGTGGTATATTTGATGAATCAAACGTTTCTCTTGAAGAACTTGAAGATTGAATTTGATCATGAAGACTTAGATGTGTTTCTAGGGTGTGTCGTGTTGATTAGGATCCTATATAAGTTTCTCTTCCTTGATTTGATCTTATAATTACAGTTAGAAAGCTATTCTAAAAATAAATTAGAGCTTGTCTTGGTGATAGGATGTTTGAATTGATTGAAAAATCTTTTTAATTTGTAAAACTATTCTTATTTGGATATGTAATGACTGCAAAAAAGCATTTTAATCTATTATATTATCATTTTAATCATCTATAATCACCTAGAACCATGAGTAGTTATGAGATTTTGTTGTAATATGTTAAAATGAGTTTTTAATAGATTAAATTATCTTAAGTTCTCTTAAGACTTTGGACTTTTTGGTTTTAATATATTAAAACAGCAAGTTAATTGGATGATTGCACAAGTAAGTGAAATTGACAAATTAAAATGTAATTTTAATCCATTAAAATAGATAACTTGAAATCTATATATCTTTCTTGTTTTGAAATTATTTAACATGAGATCAACACTCGAGTTTTCAGAAATCTTTTGAACTATTTAGAAAGAGTTCAAACTGATATGAAAATTGTTCTTAAAGTTTTCTTTGTTTAAATCTGAGATCAATATCATGTTTGAAGAGAAACATAGTTACTCACTTGGTTAATTATTTTATGGTGTGCTTATCTTGTTCTAGGTGATATTGTTTTACTTTATGTATTTGTTTTTGAGTTCTTTTATTGTCTTTGGATAGGGTTTCCAAATTCTGTATGGTAACAAGGTGAGAAAACCAATCTTGTAAGATTCAAATTTGGTATCTTCAATTGATTTATTTTCATTGTATTAGTTGCATGTTTGTCAAACTTTTATACTAGTGTGAGCTCAGCTAGTGTGGCTTAGTAGTTGGATATAACTCTTAGATAGAGTGAACTAGTATAAAATCAACTACACATTTCTCTCTTTATCTATTTTATATTATGATTACTTTTGTGATCTTGTTCCTATGAAATTAATTAGAAGCAAGGAAATCCTACAATTAACTAACATAATTAATATATCATTCTATGTTTTTGCGAAAATTTGTGATAACTCAATTCACCCCCTCTTAAACTCAGTCCTTTAAATATAACATTTTTATATAAATTATATACTTTTACATAAGTTATAATTGTATGACTTTCACTGTTGCTTCATCCATTTCGTTACGATCATCTATAGAGCGTATCATCCAGAGTATCAATGTATCCTCTTATATGTTTACTTTTGCATGATCTTTTGTCAGACTAAGCTTCTTGTTAAACTTTTACTTTTTGCATGCACATAAGCTTTATTATATCCTTTAATTAGTCTTATAGTGTTTGTTATCATCAAAACTCATGTGACTCTTACAATATCGTCTGAGGGATTATATCATCCAATGACTTAACAAAGATTGTCAAGGAGATATGTGACTCCTTGAGAATCAACTATGAGGCCATTAAAGATGTTCAACTAAGAAAAGTTTTAGTCTCACTCATGAAGGAAGGTGAAAGTGTCGATGACATGTTCATCAGGATATTGATCCTTCTGAACAGGCTTGAACTTTTGGGGAAAAGCTTCGCCAAATCACAAGTCATCCTATGTTATCGGACAACATGTCGAAGGTATGAGAGCCCAAAACAATGACCATCATAGATTCACATGACCTGAAGAAGCTCACCTGCGATGAACTTTTAGGAATCTTGAGAGTACATGAGGTCCATCTCCAAGATCGTGAACAAAAGGAGATCTCCACATCATCTTAGTAGTGCCTAAATTCAAAGTCTACATTAAGGTAGATGCAACATGGACGAAAGGGAACTAGAGCTCAGAAAGTTTTGAAGGAGGAAGACTATATACTTCTGAGTTGATTTTGACAACTCAACTGATGAGGAGACATCAAGGATATCAAGAAAGTATAAGTGGATGCTTACAAAAAAAGGATCAGGGTAGTGGAAGATCTACCTATAAGAGGAAGGAAGATCATTAAGAGATCATATGTTATGATGTATATGACTGAGGCACGTGATAACAAGTTGCCTAAAGTTAAAGAAGAAATTTTGAAAAATACATGGGATTATTTATACTCGAAATTTGTCTCTAGGTCAAATACTAAAAAGGGCATATATGTACCTCATGGCAGACATGCAAAATAAGATACATTATAACCTTAACCCTTCTTTTGAAATCTCATCAAACTCATCATATTTATCGTTTGATGAAAATGATATGTCTTATCAAGATCTTCTAAATAACAACAAAAAGATCTCTAAGCAATATTTAAATTTAAAACAAAAATTCAAAGTTTTGCTTTCAGAAAATGAAACACTCAAGCTAGATTTAGTTACATCAGTTAAGAAGATGTCATGTCTTGAATAGACTCATGCATATGATGTTATAAAAAAAATTGGAAAGTAAAATTACATGCAACAAAAGGTTATGACCTTAAAAGCAAGAAAGAGAATAAGAAAGTTTTTAAGAGATATGTTCAGGATGTTTGCAAGTAGTAAATCTTAACACAAGTGTTATATGTAAACGTAAAAGGTTGTCATCCAAAGCTAAAAATAAAGGACCAAATAAAATATGGGTAACAAAGGAATTTATTACTCTTGTTGTAGATGCACTTCACAGGAACCAACCAAACATGAATCAAACTATTGACAAATGGATGAGTGACACACACAAAAGATGAAAGGTCTACGTTCCTAGACTTAACCACGTGCCTAAGACCCCTACATAACATCTACAAACGCAATACCCTCAGATGAAACTAGATCATCTATACAATAAGATGTTTTGATTAAAGCAAACATTTTTTTAAGTCAATTTGACCACTTGAAGCAATTGTTTGTGTAGTTCTAATACATTTTCAAAGTTTCTAGATTTTCTTTGCGTGTGAGCTACTCCCTCATCTCTCTAAAGCTTCACGTGCACTCGTCCCATCTACTCTTCCAGGATGTGTTATGCGCTAAGGGAAGTTGGACAATGGAATGATGGAACAATGTCGATCTTGGGTCTGAGGAGCAAACCTCTTCACCAGTGATCTTATTTTTTTGTCTTTAGAAGTTGAAGAGAGAGAGCCTAAGGCCCTTTTAATTATCCTTACAGAGGAGAAAGGATAAGGATAAAGTTTAAACTTGGATAAAACTTGATGAAAAAGGGAAAGAAGATATAAGAAGAGAAACTTAAGCTAAGAGGAAGCATAGCTGAAGTTTCCAATGAGTTCAGTAGATAATGTCTATTAGAGAGAGCTTCCAAAAGGATAAGAAAAGAAGAAGGATTTAAATCTCCATGTCTCTTCTGCTCTATACTTTGTCTTCTTTATAGTGAAAATATTTTATGAAAACCTAATCAGATGAAAATGTGTTTTGAAAAATAAATGTTTAAACTTTATTGTTTTAAGAACCAAAAAAAGAGGGAGATTGTTATATTCATTCAACAAATCCTTTAATTGATTTTGATTGTATTCTCAAACAAATAATTGTAAAACATAGGTTTATGTTTATTAGATCATGTGTGACGCAAAGTATCTAGTCTAGCCCAATATGCGCAAGTTGTGTGGCTAGACAAATGCAAAGGTTGTTTAAAATGTGCTTTGTCTGACATACCAAGTGTTATCCACATGCATCATTGATAAGATTTTTCTTGAACAAGTGCAACAAAGTATACTTAGTCAAATAAGCTTTTGCTTGAAAAGACAATAATTATACTTTGTTTGACATATGCAAGCCTTAAGCATTTAATAGTACAAATCAAACAGTAATAAATGTTTATGGTTGCAAGGAGTGTACACTTCATCATTCTTTCAAGAAGATCTCGCAATGTCTTGGTAACATAAAGATCTCTTGAAGAACATGTTGAAAGTTGTTTCACAGAAATAACTTTCTAGAAAAGTAGGATATTAATATTGTGAAGTAAGTTAGATGTGTCAAGCCCTGCATTTTGCTCAAAATACAGAGAGAAGTCACCTACCTAGGTCTGTAAAGCTCTTTCATGTTCTAGAGGTGTTATCAAAGAAGCTACAGACTTTTAATGCTAAGTCAAGATAATTTAATATGTCTTGAAGCTCAAAGCATGTTTAGACGAAAGAAGAAGGAAGGTTGACAAAATATTGCGAATAGAATGAGCATAAGATCTTCACATCCTTAGTTTTCATAGTTGTGAGGAAGAACATTATTCTTATTTGAGAGCAACCTAAAAAAGTGAACCAATCTTATATCCGTCATGAGACGTAACCTCTCTTCTATGAGCAATCTAACAATGTTTTATATCACTTTCTTTTTAAACCTTTTGGTTTATCCTAGAGTGGTTGTTGCCCAAAGAACACTCGTGTGTTAGCTAGGATTGGTTGTGTTTCAAATAATACTCAGGGTTTTAGTCAAGAGTGACTACGTTCTAAAAGACACTTAGTGGGTTAGCTAGGAGTGGATATTTTCCAAGTAATTCTCAGGGTTTTACTAGGAGTGGTTGCGGTCCAAATAGTACTTGGTGTTTTTAGTCAGGAGTGGTTATTGTCCAAATAACACTTAGGTTTTTAGCTAAGAGTGACTGTGTTTCAAATAATACTCATTTGTATCTTCACAACATTAGTATGCTTAGTGAAACTCAAAGAGTTGATAAAGAATTGGATGAAATCAACTGTTTAGAGATGAAACCACATAAAAACATTTAGAGCAAATCTTATTTCTCTGTAATATTTTTTGAAATGCATGTTATTTAACTGTAACTAATTTTAGAAGGAGAAATTTACGAAAAACAAGTTTTAGAAATTTTTTTAAACAATTCATTTATAAAACTTGAAGTTGCATAACATTTCTCATCTAATGCAATCTCTTAAGAAAACTACTTGACAATGCATATAAACTTTGTCACATTCAGCATATGAATATTGTGAAAGATTTCAAAAAGCCTTAAAACAAAATTCAACCCCCACTTCTGTTGTTTTGACCTATATATTTTCATAATTTCATTCAATTGAGTAAAGTGAGTTCGATAAATAGTGTCTAGTAGAAGTGTCGTCTAGTAGTAAGAAGAGTTTCGTCTGGTGAAGCACATCTTGAGGACTCATTTGATTGAATAATGTCTTATATAGCTAGCTGCATTTACAACTACATAGTGTGTCCAATGTGTTTTTATTCTTAAGTGAAACTTTAAACACACGTTTCGATTGTCATTTTTTTTTTTGTGATATAGGGCATAATTCATAAGGAGTTAGTTAATGTTAGGTTGCATAAATATACACCTTATTCAAAAATATAAAGCATAATTTGAATAAAAATAATTTGAGTCGTTGAGTGAGCATTCACTATATTGAGAGAGTAATTCTTGAGTTGTAATCTTTTTTTAAGTTCTTTTTATAACTCGTGTTATTCTTAGCAAGTTTGCAAGTGGACGTAGATTAGAGTTTATTAACACTCGAATCTAACTACATTAAAATTCTCATGTAGTTGTTTATGTACCTTCTTCATTATTTATAATTTATGTTTACATTGTTTATGGTGTTTTTGTGGAAGACCTTTTCGTGCTCTCAAGTGAACTTGTTTGGTGAATTTCCACAACAAACTGATACAGTGAACCTAGAATTGTTCAATCATCACGACTACAACTAAGTATAAGCTTCACTAGGGTAAATGACTTTGTATTGTGACAATTGAAGATGTGTGTTTTCGTTCAAAAAGTTTTCCTTCATGCTTTGGAAGATGAAGTCAATTTTGATGTTGTCATGGCTAAGAAGGATAAGAAAATAATATTGAAGAAAACTCATCACAATACAATTATCTTAAGCCTTGGTGATAAAGTGTTGAGACAAGTACTGAAAAAAATACGATAGTGATAGGACTATAGATGAAGCTTGAGAGCTTGTATATGAATAAGTCTTTGGTTAAGTGTCACGTCCAAAATTCTTACTGTTAATAGTATAATGTTAAGTATAAGAATTTCATTTCCTTTATTTATTATATATATATATATATATATATATGGTTTATGTTACAAGACTACAAAAACACATTCTTGGATTTTTATTCCCAAGAAAATTACACTGTCACGTTTTGAACTATTTTTATTCCCATAAGTATGTTATAAGCAGTAACAATAGGGGTTATTTTCGTAAATCCAATAGTGCGTATAAGCAGAAAATGTTCGGGTTCATTTCATTTTTTGGAATCCCTATTAACTGAGTCTTTTTGTTTCCATAGATTCCCAGAACAGTTATATTAGAACATCTCTTATTTCCACAAGAATGGAATTTATTATTTACAATAATAACAACCTATTCTCACTGCATCCTTTTATCTTTCTTTTTCACTTTTAAAAAAAATCAAATTTTAATTGATGTCTAAGATTACTAACTTCCAACCAAGCATGTGGATAAGAATAACATTACTCAGCATAATATCCCATAAGATATGGTTAGGGAATATAAAATGACAGTCATGTTTACACTTTCAGTATATAGCCTATTTTCTCCAATTTATTAACAAAGAATAATAAGATTAAAGTGAAAAGAAAGAGGATAAACTAACATATACTAAAATATATATATATATATATATATATATATATATATATATATATATATATATAT
>Ga0099825_1004913_pt1 | contig 17413 bp, 11 predicted proteins | sample SiratroredBW_FD_76838 | JGI IMG/M metagenome (GOLD analysis project Ga0099825, IMG submission 76838) | Root nodule microbial communities of legume samples collected from California, USA - Siratro red BW | ecosystem: Host-associated > Plants > Roots > Nodule | place: USA: California | collected...
GTTTATATTTAGATAGCTAACAAAGAAGAGTTTATTTCTTAACTCTAAACTATTTGAAGGAGGATAATGATGAGTTACTTCACATGAATATTATTCTGGTGTGAGTTTTTACCATATTTGGATGGATTTGTGATTGCATCATAGCCAAGGGAATTGGAACGGATGAGAACAAAGGTGGAGCCTCGAAGAGTGGATGTTAGGTTTTTGAGCAGTGGTGGAAGCATCTCATTGAACTGTGTCACCATTTGATTTAATTCCTCAACACAGGGACCTGCATGTGGATTTTCCCTTGAAATTTTAAGGATGCACCCTACAGGTGCAATTTCAGACATCAATATCTTCCTAGCTCCCAACTTGTACATTCTCTGTTGATCAAACAAGTCACACATCAGATTAGGTATCTAGAAACAGTGACCATTAATGAGGATATGAAGATCAATTTTCAAATGTAAGTTTCTTTGAGATACATAGTATGAATTGTTTAGTTTTCATTTAATGGTTCTAAGTCACTGTTTATGTGAGTGTGTGCAAAATTTAATTTAGTAGATGAAATAGTGTACCTCAAGTTGTTCAGAGATTCTTGCAATGAGGAGTTTGGCAAAGGTTATAGATTGGTCAGTTTTGATTGTACCATTATGTTTGGTTCCAAGGTAGTAATTGATGTAGTCATTGCTTCCTATGATGAACACATGTATAGATTTTGATAAATGTTCAGATAATTGTGTTGAGTTTTTTATCATTTTTGGTAAATCCCTCTCAACTGTCATGTTTTGAAATAAATCCACTTGATTCCTCAAACTCAGACATCTTCCCTGCAAAATCAATATAACAATTTTGTTTAAGTAAAATAAAAAGAGCAATAAATATTGTTAAAACAAACCAAATCAATAATTAATAGCATAATATTGAAAATCATTTTTTTTTCGTTAAAATATATTTTTTTTCCTTTTTGTTTTGAAAATAATTTCAAACACCAAAATAAAAAAATACGCAAACCACAAATAACTTCAAGATATACACTTAACTAAATGTTACTTTAGTCTCTCCTAATTGTTGACACAAACAGCCTATACATTACATGACATAAAATATTAAAAATCTCCCAAGCCAAATAAAAATTAACAAAAAGAAAGATTATGTGTAAAAATATAGAAATTAAGAAAAAGATGTTGAATAATTGGCGTAGCAGTATGTACTTACATAACGGTTTCCCGTCTCCGGCAGAATTCCACAAGAAGCAGATGCATAATTGAGTCCAGTTAAGGAACTTGAACTTTGGGAACTAAGGTAAGGAGGAGGATATGGCAATCCAAGATATTCGGCTGTTCATATCCAAACAAAATATATATTTTTTTCAATATTTTAACCACAGAGATCATAAAAATGTGTCAGATATAATTCGTATTTTAACTTAAAATTTTTATTTTATAAGTTGATTTTATGAAGTTAAATTAGCCATAAATTTAGGATTTATTGTGCCATGTAGTTGTAGCACTCACAAACATATAATCTTGTTGTGAATTAAATGTGAGAAGTCTTACCTTCAGAATAAATGAAAAAAAATTGAGAAACATATAAAGAAAAACAACTACAGATCCATTACTTCAAAGTTTTAGAATGAAGGTGGTGTCACTCTCTTACTTAAGTTTAACTCAAATTTAATTGTTTTAAGATCTCTTTAGTAAATATTTGGTGAATTTCTTGACCGAAAAGTACTTTGAGGGGGATGTATTAATGTGGACGAGACTCATACTTGAAGATTTGGGTGTGAGATCTCCTAATAAATCCCCTCAAAAGACCTAACAAATCTCACTGCCAAAGAGCCCTTAATTGTTGATTTTTGCCCAAAAGAACAATGTGACTGTTTGAGAAAAGATGAGCGAGATTGTCTACAACCGAATTTGTTAAAAGAACGTGAAAAAAAAGAAGAACAAATAGTAGTTGTACGAGTTTGAAGAAGAGCATAAAATCTTATCTTTTCAAACCTTTTTTTCTTGGGTCAAAAGAAGAGTTTCGATCTCCTCAACTGTGTAAGGGTCGTGATGGAGGTGGTGAACAAATCATATTTGTCGGAAAGGTTGTCAATTATAACTTCAATGTGATCTTTGACCTTAATAGGAGATTCGACACCTACAAAAGTATCTACAATCTTCTTTATGTTAGAAGATGTGCAGAAATAGTCTAATCACATTTGGGGGTGCGAAGCTGCATTTTAAGCTTTACGGCACATGCTCGAATTTGGAAAGCATGATAAACTTTGAGTTTTTCCCATGAGTGGAAGAAAGACCCACCATTTTGATGAGAATAGATGGTGACATAAAAACAAGAAGTCATGCAACAATGACTTGATCTTGTTGATCATACGAGAGAAGAATACTATGAGAAGAAGGCGTAGATGCAAAGAATCAAGGGTAGGGTTTGAAGGAATAGAAGAAGATTCCAAGAATTGAATAAATTTGAGAATTCAGAGAGTTACAAGAACCTACTGTTGACAAATGAAAAAGTTATATCATCCAACTTGAAATTAATTATAGTGAAGATAGGAGGGATTGTAGACGCCAAAGTTAACCCAGAGATAGGAAAATTTTTAATGATAGTCACAAGTGAATTTGACGAAGCCATGAAAACTCTTGATATCATATGAAATTAAGTTGCAGAAAGATAAAGGTAAAACAGAGAACGAAAAAGAAAAAGAATAAAGTTGTATTTGTTAAATAAAAAATATATTTTTTAATACTGTTTAAAAATATTCTACACATTGGAATTAATAAAACTATTAATAAAGTCTATATAACAATATTAATTTTCTTATCATAAAAAGAATATACTGAGGATCCCAAATCAAACAGAAATAAAATCAAATTATATTATTCAAGTTAGATACAAAACATATCTCATAAACATCAACTAAGGCATAATTCAACTACTAATATTAATAAAAGAATAGTTGATTATAAATCAAAATAAAATGAGATAAAAAAATTAATACCAGCAAAATCGGCTATAGTTTTTCCATTTGTGAACCTTCCGGTGGAACCTTGGGGGAAATCAATCCCATAAGGGAAGAAGTTGGCTCTTGCCAAAGTTGGCAGTAAATTGTTGTTTCCATTGTCGATCAAGGAGTCTCCAAACAAGTACAATGCAGGTGCCTTAGGGTTCCCACAAACAGGTGACACAACAATAAGGTGAAACAAAACCATTGACACAAAAATCATCACTTGCTCCATTGCTAAGGAAAATTATAAACCTATTAAGAGATTGAAAGACTTTAAATAAACTTGGGAAGCATCTCAAAAGTAAAATGCTTTTCCACCCAAAATCTGGATCAAAAATCAAGATTTCTACATGAGCAATTCTTTAGATTCACGCAACTTCAAAATTTGGAGTTCAAATAGATAAACACGCAAAATTAATTGTGTGAGAATGTGACAAAATAGAAAACAAAGATTAATGCATGTTCAAAGATACATACAGACAACACACTTTAATAAAAACTGTGAAAGAATTTTATTATCAAGTTTTTTACGTATGTATATTTACGGGCCTATTGATCATTATCCAAATATATTATTAAATTATGTTTCTTTTATCCAATATGTAATCATCTTAAATATATGGAAGACAAAGCATATTTTCTAAAATCATCTCTTCTTCTTAAAAAATTAATTTACTTCTTAAAAAAGGAATTTACCGTAGATCTTTTCAGGTATGAAAGAGGAATCTTCTGATTCTAAAATTTTAAATTTTTTAGACGATATCACCCATGTATGAAGAATTTCCAACACTAATTGAGTCATTAGCAATTTTATTTTAAAGAGAATATAAAAAATAAGTGAATGTTAAGCATGTATTTTTTATAATATTAATGTATTTGTAAACTTTTCGGACATCTAACTATGTTTTATACTCAAACATATAAATAAATACTTCTTTATATACATATATGATAGGTATAGATGATTGTACTACGCCTCTTGTTTTCTTTATGTTTGGTAAATATTGAAAGCACTGAAACTAATACTTATATACATTTTAAAAATTATAAAATTATAGTTATTAATTTTAAATAAATATAAATGATATGTGCATATGATAGTTATTTACTATGTTATTATTTTTATTTTATTATAATATAAAAGCCTATGAAAATAAGTATCAACAATATGGTCATTAAAATAATGATAATAATTTGGGTGAACTTAAAATAATAATAATAATAAATTTATAGATATAATTGAATTATAATTAATTATATGATAAATATTTTATTATTATTAATATTATTATTATTATTACTATTATTATTATTATTATTATTTGTGGAATGATTGAATTGTGTAGTGAAGTTCTAAAACTTTTTGTATAGACAAAAATTATCACGCGAAGTTTTAATTTAATGGACATGCTATTAAAAAGTTTCTTGTAAGAGTAGTATTTGATAAGTTAAGATGTAAAACAATATTTTGTAAAACTTGAATGGAAAAACTATCTTCCTTTAGTTAGTTATTAATTAATAATATGTAAATAAAAGAGATAAATATATAGAAAATTTTTCAATGGATGTTTTTATATTGATTTGTCTCAAAACTCATATAATATTTAGTTCTTGATCAATAAGATAAATTTCTACTAGCAAAATTAACGTTGTAAGATATAATGTTAGTATTCTTTTGACCCCAATCATTCTTAGTTAAACATTGTGTATTATTTGGATTGTAACCACTTTTAGCTAAACACTAAATATTCTTTGAAACACCTCTATTTTTGACTAAACATTAAGTATTCTTTAGACATGTAACAATTCCTAGTTAAGATTGAGTATTATTTAAATTTAACCAACAAAATACCTTATTTACACAAAAAGTGTGATCTAAAAGATAACATATTTATTAATTAAAAGAAGATAACACCTTGAAACGGACATAAGAGTAATTTTTTTTGTTAACAAACACAAGAATATTCTTAAGTATTATTAAAGATTGCAAAACTTAATCTTTGTTGTTGTTATCAATATTTATTTTTCAAGAATATGTTTTATATATAAATGATGGAGGAAATGAACCATTGTAAGATCTTGAGAAGTTTTTTTTTTCCTTTTTTTTTTATATTGCAATTGCTCACATCCAAGCTTAAAAAAGAATTAAACATTAAACATTCTTTGTATAGCACGTAACTCTCTTACAAGACGTGACTTATAAGTAAAATCATATTTTAGAAAAGTTGTTTTTATGGAAGAGCTTTATATACATTTTTCAAAAAAAAATTAGTATCGACACTTTATTACAATATTTTCTTTAAAAAAAATAAAAAAATAAAATTTTTAATAAACATAAAAGAAACATTTATAAGTATTGAACATGATAAAATTTTAATTCAAATTACGAATGCCTATTATTTATTTAAGTCAGAACCTATCCAACAAAATATACGAAAATAATGTTATGCGTCACTTTAGTTAAATAAAACAATTGCATCTGTCGATAACTAATTTTTAAAAAACATGTTTTGTATTTTACTATTAAAATATAATCGAAACAATATAAAATAAGTCAAACTTTGTTTAAATATTCTCTATTATTATAATTAGTATATTACATTGAAATCTTAATTAATTATAAAGCTAATTTTATCTTTTCAAATTCATGGAAGTAAGTAGTTGGGAAAATTAAAGTTAAAATTTTGTTTTCACCCTTTTCAATGTATTAAACCATAGTTTTAAACCTTTTACTAATTACTTTCTTTAGAACGAGTGTTTTGGGAAAACGCTGATTTCCTGGGTGAATATGGATTCGGTGTTTCAGAACCCAAACAAGGCCTTATGAAGAAGTTGTGGGGTTGGGAAGGGCAATGTTGAGACATAGATGGAAGGTTTAGGGAGTAAAGAAGGTTTAGATGAGATGAGTTAGTGCTAGATGGATTTTTTTTTTTTTTTTAAAAAATCTTGAGTTTTGAAATTTTTAATTAAATTTTTTTAGTATGACAAAAAATTATTAAATAATAACTAATTTAGAGATAAAAAATAGTTAATTATTATATTAACTAATTTAAATACTATTTTATAAATTAAAAATGATTAATATTTAAAATAGCTTTTACTATTAATAAAAAATTATAAAATAATTAAATATTATATTTTTAGTAGTTAATTATCATAAAAAAATAATTATTTATTTAGAGATATTTATTTTAAGTTTCTTATTAAGATGTAATTAAAAACTATTTTTAAGTCACTTTTTATCTGTTTTGGAGACTATATTTTAATCAATAAAAATAATAAAATTAAAAATAATTTTTTTAATTATCATATTATTAGATATTTAAATTTCTAGTTACTAGTATCTAAATTTAGATACTAATTTTAAAATAACTAAATTTTATAAAATAATTATCAATTATTAATTTATAAAATATTTTAAATTAATATCAATAAATTTACTAGCATGTGTTTCTTCTTATTAAACATATCTTCTTCTTTTTGTGACTCTTCTTCATTTTTCTTTAAATTTATGGAAATCATACTTTGATAAACTCTTAAATTTGCTAATGAATAAACTCCTAAATTTAACACCATATTGGTGTTTCTTCCTTCTTCTTTTTCCTCCCTTCATTCTTCTTCCCCCCATTTTTCATATTTTTTTCTTTCCTTATTCATTTTTTTTTCATTTTTACCATTTTCTTATTTACTGATCATCTATTATCTTATTTCTTTTACTTTTTTTTCTTTCCCCTTCCTTTTCCTCTATTTATGGTGTGGTGGGTGATGATTGTATTGATTATATGTGATGTTATGAATATTTTATCTGGACGATAATATAAATTATATATATTATGCTTGAAAATAATTTGGAAATAAAATATTTTTTCAAATAATTATTTCAAGTAAGATAGATAAAATTGAAAATTGATGTTGCGATAAAGTTTCTTCATAAGTAGTTGTTATCAATCCCTATGAATAACTTTACTAATTCCAATTTACTCATTATAAGCACTCACTGAAAAGAAAATGAGTCTTTGAAGTTCTTAACATATACTAAATTTAATCCATATCAAACTCTAGTCATTTTCCCACCTAGTTGCGTCACCTGTCCAATACCAATTTAGTATAATTTTAGATTTAGGATTTAATGTAATGTGATAAAAAAAAAATGAGTATAGTATAATTTTGATTTTTTTTTTTTTGTTGACAAGTGAAAACACAATTAGTTGTTTAAATTTTACCCATTACCCAGAAAAGGGAGATTTCTAATAACAAATTTTACATATATGAAAAAGAAAAAATGAATGAAAAGGAACAAAAAATCACAAGAAGATGAGTAGGAGAAAGAGGATCCAATAAAACAATAACATATTTTCTAAAACGTTATTCTTAAGGTGACGTATAAGTAAATATTTTCTAAAATCTTATTCTTAACATGACACAAGTAAAAATAACAATCTTAGTTAACTTTGGTCCACCCATTTAAAGACTAATTTCAAATTTTAATATTTCTTGGAATTAAACTGAAAACACAATGGATATTCAACTTTAGGTAAATTATAGCATGAGGGGCAAAACAAATAAACAATACATAAATAGCGCAAAATTACAGGAAAAGTAATATGAGAACTCTGTCATGATGAGAAATGAAATAGGAAATGTATGTTACTTGGATGAAAGTGAAGAAATTTCTCCCCTTGTTCATATTAATGAAAAAACAAGTGAATTGTATCAAACTAATAGTAGTTTAAAATGCAAATTTAATTCTCTTTCTTAGAGTAAATAATTTATTCTTTATAAAAAACGTACGATAATTTTTAAAATCAAAGTAAAAAATCATTTTCCTAATTTCTGGACACATTGTCCTACCTCTTATGAATTGATTGTTTTAGATGACTAGACTTTGCAATTAAGTATTTGAAAAAGAAAAGAGGAAAAACTTACTTATAAGTGTACATATAGAAAAAGTATGTGCTAGTGCCAACTTTTTCTTAACTTCACTCATAATAAAGTGCTATATTTCTTGTGAGTGGAATACAAGATCTTGAGTTCTTATTTGAAGTCTATTATCCACTTTCATAACCCAAATGCTTACCTTCAAAATAACATAATTAACCAAACTCAAACAATAGTGACAATATATATATATATATATATATATATATATATATATATATATTTATACGTATATATAAGTTAAAAGTTAGCCAGCTTGTAAAATTGAACATTAAAGTATAGAAAAAGAAGCTAAGATTGATATGCAGGCATGCAGAGGCAGAAATATAAATGTAGGTTTGAGGGAAATGAGTCACAGTAGCATCACACAACACAAATGCAGAAAGAGACATGCAATAATACAATATGAATGAACTACAGTTACCGGCTTTGTGCTTTTATTCATTGTGAAATCAGAGATTCTTTTATTAATGGAGTTTTAGAAGAATAAGATAGCCAAAACTTTGAATATAAAAAAGTACTTATAGAAGATATACATTTATTTTGTCTGAGAGCACCTGAGTTATTAGTTATGAGAGATGGTCTTTGTCATTCTACAGTTAACCATCATTTTAGGGTTGAGAGATTTTTTTAAATATTGAAAAATATTTTAACTATACAAACAATTGCCTTTCCTTATTTCTATATATTTCTTGGAATGTAATTTACCTTAAGATGATATATAGATTATGATTGAGAAAAAAAAGTTGAAAGATTAGTTAAAAGTTATTGGCTTAAAGTAGAAAAATAGTTAGATAATTTATTGAGTTATAAGTTTGATAAAATTATTCGTTAAAATGTTTAATAAATGTACAATAAAAATTAGCGTATTTACTTGATTAAAATTTTATGAATTAAAACTATTTTCATGTATACAGAATATTTTTAGAAATTACAAGGATCTCTTTTAATTTTTATTTAAACAAGTTATTTTAATAATGAATTTTAGTTTTGGTTAATATAGCTTTCACATCAATCTTATGTTATATCTTAAAAGGAAAATTTAGTAAAAGCCAAAAATATAAATATAAAAAAATAGATAAAGCGTTACTTGAAGCAACATTCCAAAAAATTATGTCAGTTATTGAAAAATTATTTATTTAAAAATACTTACTTTTTTATTTTTATTTCGAGGAATGTTTTAAAAAGTTTGGAGAAGTGATCGGAGTAAATCATCAAGGAATGTTTAACCATTTTTATTTAATACTTTTATAAATTAATGATTAACAGAAAATTTTATACATGGATACAAGATTAGATTTCATAAAAGCACGAGGGAAGACATTTTTTGATAAAAAGTTTTTTTTTTAAATAAGATTAAACTGTTTTAATTCTCATAATTAAGACAGATTATTTATTTATTAATAAGGTTATAAAAGTAATATTTTTTATTTATTTTTTTTTCTATCACATTAAATCTCCCATCTTATCTATTTTATCATAAAAAAAAGTAAAATATAAAAACACCAGAAGAATAATGAGACAGACAAAGAAACAAACAAACATCCCAAAATCTGTACCCATTTTCCCAAGTTTTAAAACCTTAAAACCCACTCTCACTTCAATTCAACTGCACTTAAAGCCCTCACCCACTCCACACCCCTCTTTTTTATCTCCACTCACTTCCAATTCCAATCCAACTCAAACATCTTTTAGTTAATCTTGTACTGTTTCACTCTCACCACTTAACAGAAAACAGTTTCTTTCATCAACTTGGTCTTTTTGTTTCTTCCACTCATGCCGTTTACTTTGGACTCCAAAGTCAACAACAAGCTCATATAGCCAAAAGGGGGTTGATTTCATAACCATGGTTCGCACTTCACACACCACAGAACAAAAAAATCTGATTTTTCCATCATGGTGTTGTTATTCTGCTGATTAGGTATGTGGGGTTTTTCTTTTCTTACAAGGTCAGTGAAGGTTTCTGATGAAATTTTTAGCTTTCTGGATTTTGGTTGGTGGGTTTGTTTCAAGGGAGAGTTTTGTTGCTGGTTTGTGGGTTCTTTCTTGTGTATGCTTTCACCGTATGAAGAGGGTAGTGAGAAGTGGGAATCTTTTTTTTTTATATGGCCAACTTTGATAGATAGTGCAAAGTGAATGAAAAATTAATTGATGTTGATGAGTTTGTGGACAGCATACCATCTCCAAAACCCACCCTACTCCATTTTAGTGTTATCTGAATCATATAATGGAGGAAAAGGGTTTATTTTTGTTTTATTAATCTTTCAGATGTGTGATCTATCTTCAGGGAAACTTGGTTTTACCTTACAGTTATGAACTGTAAGAGATAATTAGCCTGTCTTTTTATTTCTTGTAATGTTTTAGGAGAAAAGAAATTCTTTGTTTTTCTTCCGAAGGCTCTTTTAGAAAGATGAAAAATGAAAAGATGTTTTTTTCTTCTAAATACGGTACTTCAGTTATGCATTTAGTCATTGTTGTCAGAATTAAGGTATCCGTGTTACATTCTTTAGTTAAGCCACATTTTTAGGTGTTTCAATATTGATAATAGTATGAATATTTTACTGGCATTCAATTTTTAGCTTTTTGCAATTGTATAATAAATTTGCATCCATGAGTTCAACATCTGAAAGTTTGCAAATGCTGTTGCATTTGAGTCATTGGTTTAAATAATCTTTTATCTCCTCTATTGTCAAAAGGGGCATACAATAGAACAATATTTGGATATATTACTATCTTGGAGTTCAATTGATGTCATTTGGATCTGTGAATTAACATAAAATTGTGCCAACTCCGTGACAGTGGGCCTCTGCAGTACCATTCTTCTGCAAAATGATTTCATTGTTTGAGTATCAAGAGGGATCAAAGAATGGTTCGCCAAACTGATTTAGTTATCCTTGGTGTTTCTGTTGGTTTGGCACTTGGAATACTGATATCTTGCCTCATATTTTTCGGCATAAGGTGGTACAAGAAACGTGCTGCTCATCTTAGACTATCTGCAAATGAGTCTAGTGTAACAACTCTTCCAATACGAACAAATGGATTGGGAACAAGTACCGACTTTAGTGCATCATTGGATGGTTCCATAGCCACATCAAGGTCAGAAGATCTCAAGAAAAATTCCCATTTCACTTGGTGGAGTCATCAAAACAAAGATCGGTTTGCTTCGGCATCAGGCATTCTAAAGTATTCATACAAGTATGCACATTTTTCTCTTAAGCATGAGGTTAAGCCTTTTCTTTTTTTTGCCTAATTGTTCTGTATATGGATAACTACTATTAAGTTTGATACATACAACTATAGATATCAAAATTTGTTCATTATTTGATTTGTTGCATCGGGAACTTTATATATCTTTTCATCGGGAAGTTTCTTCATAAATTGGATGAATCACCTTGCAAATTTTACCTTGGTTCTGAAGACAAAGGAAAAGGAGAAAGTAGGGAAATGGAGATGTAAAGTAATTCAGATAAAAACGCTATGAAAGGGATATTAACATTGTAACTGTATGAACCTGACACTTTACATGGTGCAGAGAAATTCAAAAGGCCACACAAAACTTCACAACAACCTTGGGACAAGGATCGTTTGGGACAGTTTATAAAGCAACAATGCCTACTGGGGAGGTTGTAGCAGTGAAGGTGCTTGCACCTAATTCCAAACAAGGGGAGAAAGAATTCCAAACAGAGGTATATTCTGTTACTTGGTTTGTGGGATGCAGAATTTTGTATATTTTGAATCTTTATGACTTGTATAGTACTGCAAAAAGGTTTCATAATTATCTTATACATTTCCTCCTGAGCCATTTTCCTAATAAAAGCATTAAAGTTTAGAGGTATTAAGTCGTTGCAAAGTTCATAGATGACTTGATAGTTATTGACAATTGAAGTGATTAATAATCTAGCTGGTGATGATTATTCTTGCTTTTACTTCAATTACCCCTCATATTAAAGAGTTTATTGTTCATTTTCGGAAAATCAGTATATATGCAGAAAATGTAGTGATTCTTATTCTCAAAAATTTTTTCTGTTATGAAAAACAAAAAGGGAAAACAGAAAAACTTGCTTGATAAGATTAATTTTTGAAAACTGTTTTCAAAACTAACAGATATTTCATAATTAAAAGAAGATCTGAACATCTCTTCTAAGTTGTTTTGGTAAGTTTTCTGTTAGGTGCATTCTTCCTTGCATTGTTTTATCTTCTCCCACTTTTACTCTCTAAAATTTGAAAATTGTTCTATAAATATTTTTTAAAAGCTAGAAAACTTAGCTCACAATTCAAACCCCACACAGTGTACCCATTTTATCAAATTGTTTTGTGACATTACCATATGAATGACCTAAAAATTTAGTATTATTATTTTGGTTTTTGTAGTATGGTTATCATCATTGGAAATAAAAACCTGCAGTGGTTGTTTAACATCAGCCATCAGTTAGGCTTGTTGAACTTTTTATATCTAACTTATTGCTTCAGGTATGTCTGCTAGGAAGACTGCATCACCGGAATCTTGTGAATTTGGTTGGATATTGTGTAGATAAAGGGCAACGCATACTGGTTTATCAGTATATGAGTCATGGAAGTTTAGCAAATCTTCTATATGGTAAGAGGAAGGTCTTTGTTGTTTGTCAAGTATCTATAATTATGTGTCTTCTTTTGCATGTTTTTACTTGTCACATGACAAACTAAGTTGTCTCAATTGAGAATAGTCTGCAAATGTTTCTAGGTGAAGAAAAGGGATTGAGTTGGGATGAAAGGCTGCAAATTGTTCTTGATATTTCACATGGAATAGAATACCTTCATGAAGGAGTATGTATTTTCACTGATGTATTTTTTTCTTAAATGTATGTGAAAATGTATTGATGAATATGAATATGCATGGAACAGGCAATCCCACCTGTCATACATCGCGATTTAAAGTCTGCCAACATATTGCTAGATCACTCAATGAGAGCTAAGGTAATAATATTTTTTGAATATGCTCTTTTTAAAAGTCAGATACCCATTCATTTTCCTAATTTTGCATAAGATATTGAATCAAACAGTTCTATCCTTACTTGGTTATGTTGTTATTGTTGCTCATAAGAACTTTGTGCTTGACTACAAAATCAGAGAGTTCTTATATGGTAGCCTATGAACATGGATACGACACGGACATGGACACGTAGATTAGGCTAAACTGAAAATTATAAGATGGTCACGATAATAAATATATATGTATATATATATAATTATGAATTTATTAAAATGTACTAATATAGTTTGTAATGTGAAAAAATAGAAAGAGAAACTTTTATAAAAAAATCTAACCAAGGATACAACTTCTACATTTCATCCTCATAGAAAAATACAACTTCTAATTCTGGTGGCTAAATGATAGAAATTCATGAGCTTAGGTGGCATTTCTAGAGCTTGTGTTTGTATATTGTAATAGATAATAAACTGTTAAATGTGACATTTATGTCATTGATAATATTGTATCCAAATATAAATAAAACTATGTTCAAAATTGAGCTGTTCAGGTTGCTGATTTTGGACTCTCAAAAGAAGAGATCTTTGATGGCCGGAATTCTGGTCTGAAAGGTACATATGGCTACATGGATCCTGAATACATTTCCACAAGCAAGTTAACAACGAAGAGTGACATATACAGTTTTGGTATCATAGTTTTTGAGCTCATCACTGCCATCCACCCTCATCAAAATTTGATGGAGTATGTCAACCTTGTAAGTTACTTTTCTTTGAAAAAGATCTTCCTAGACTTCACAATATTTGTCTCATTCCCTTGTTCATCTTGCAAGGCTGCAATGGACCATGATGGTATAGATGAGATACTAGACAAGAAACTAGTGGGAAAATGCAATCTTGATGAAGTGAGGCAGCTTGCAAAGATTGGACACAAATGCTTGCACAAATCACCTAAGAAACGCCCCTCCATAGGTGAGGTTTCTCAGCTCATATCAAGAATAAAGCAAAGGCGTGAGAGACGTCTGACAGAAGATAACTTGTCATTTGCAACCAACAACTTTTCTCGAGCTGTGAGCCGATTAGAAGATCGACAGGTTGAACTTAGCAGGATGCCAACCATTAGCCTAACAGAAACTGTATGAACATAATTACTTGTATATGGGGTGAGTCAAAAGAATCACTTTGGCTCATTGGTGCTATGGAACCAAGGAATTTTACAGCTAATCTAATGAAACAACTTCTAGTGCAGAATGCTGAAATCAATGTTCCAATGTTGTCATTTTTAAATCATGGACTGAAGGGAAAATTCATTATATTAATGAACCATTCTGATAGAACATGAGTTCCTGCATGCTACTTTGAAACAACATTAATTTTTTTTATCTGTAATCAAGAGTCATTAGTAACATTGATAAATGTCAGCAACTGATGAATGCTACAAAGTTCTGCAGAAGTCATCTGAGTGTCACAATGATGGTCTCCTCTTTGATAAATTATAGTAAACTGAAAAAATTAGAGAAAGGGGCTGTTTCCATTGATATCAATTAACCTACTTTTCCATTACAACTGAAGAGCACATAAGGTGATTTGATAAAACTATATACCTTAAGATCAGAATGAAGGGACAAAATCCAATGGAAAATCAAAAAACAACAGATGTGGGAGAATCAAGCAAACCCATACATATACATAGGTAGACATTCCAGGTTCTTAGAAAAACTACGCCAAATAAGATAAGGAAAAATATTAGACCAAATAAATTTTAACCTATTATTTATATGCTTTGTTTGAATTAGGACTGAATTTGAGTTGATTTCAGATAAAAGTGTTTGGAAAGTTGGATTGTTTTAATAGAGAAAAAAATGGTGAGAAATAAAAGGAAAATTTATAAAAATTTGTTAGTGATGTAATAGATGTGGTTAATAAAATATATTTTTAATATTATATTATATTATATAATTAATTATATTTATTTTATTATAATATAAATATAAATATTAATAAATTTATAATAAGAATTAATATATAAAAAATATATTATTTATATATATAAATATAATAAAATATTTATTATAATATATTTTATTATATAATAAATACTTTATTATATTTACTGTAAATATTGAATGTAACTTTTTTTACAAATCTTCTTTTTTTTTTTTTTTTCAAATCTTCTCATTCATGCGAAGAAACAAAGCATGAAACTGTCAACCTTCTTTTGTCGTTTTATAAATTTAATTAATTTTTTTATTTCTCGATAATTCAACTTTCCTTACATTTCTATTCTTTCTATTCATCTCCTTAAATCCATGCTGAAAACAAATCACACCTTAAAGTTTAAGTTTGTGATGAAATTTTGGTGTGAATAATATTTTTATTTGACAAACTTATCAAAACTCAATTGTAATTCAAAGTGTATGCACGTAAAATTATTAGTAAATTTCTATTAATTATAAATTTCTAATTTAATAACATAATTACTAGTAAATTTTTATTAGTTGTAAATTCAAATTCAATAGTTGTATGCATTTTGATATATTTATAAACAATGTTTGAAGCAAGTAAAGATAAATAAAGGTGACTAAATAATTTATAAATACGAACTTGAAATAACTTTTTATAAATGTATTTGGTTTATAGTTTAATATATATCTTTTGCAATATAATTCTAAAGTACAATGATATGGCTATTAGGCCTAAATATATTCATCCATCATTGATATCTCTGAGTATTAATAAAATCTATAAGTGACACTTAAGGTGTAATTCCTTTTACTTAAGAACATAATCGTCTAAATAGATTTGATTGTGACTTGGTTCACGTGTACTTTGTTGTGAAATAATAGATGCAACTTGATTTGATATCAAACTGATCTCACCTACATCAATCTCCCCTTTAAAGATTGTTTGGAATTAAACTGGTGACTTTGACTGTAATACTAATTTTTAGATTTAGAGCCTACCATCAGGTCAAAAATTCAAGATGCAAATATTTCTATTTAAGAGTGTAATAACTCACACAATTCAATTATTCACTTAGTTTACCTAGTCTCTACAAGGTAATTAATGTCACCTACAACAAATTTATCACATAAATGTAATCATTCATAATAAATTAAATCATCAACATCAAATAGAACATCAACTAATTAAATTCATAATTAACTAATAAAAAAGAAAGCATTATGACATGATAGGTTAATTTTAGAAGGGGTTTGAATAAAGTCTAAAAGCTTTTTTTTGTAAGTTTTAGAAAACACAAGCTTTTACTAGATGGTTTGGTGGGAGATCATCCAACTATTAAAAGTAATTTTGTAAAACAATTTTCACAAAAAAGATAACTCAAAACCATGATGAGAAATAGATGTACAAAACATGACTCTAGTGGGATCCAAAATCATGGCAAATCAAAGTATTTAAGAATGAAGAATCTTAAATGTTACCATTGTGATGAGAGAGGGCATGCGATGAAGTGTTATTAAGAGGATCCTTAAATATATCAAAGGAACTTCAAGTGTTGCATCATGTTTTAGAGAATCAAAATTAGTTGTTAGAAGTTATATTGGCTTAAAGTTTGGAGGTTATCCTAATAACAAAAGATCTATTCTTGGCTATGTGTTTACAGTTTTAGGATGGAGAATGAGTTGGTTATCTAAGTTAGAAAATGTTGTAAATTTTCTATTATAGAAGCCAAGCATATGATAGTTACCCAAGCATGCACGTAAGCTACACGGATTCAAAGTTTAATGGAGGTAATCAGGCACAAACAACAAAAAATTATTGTGTACTGTGAGAGTAGAGTGTCTTGCACATTGCAAAGAATTTTTTGCCTTTCATTCCAAGAAAAAACACATGAGTATATACTTTCACTTTGTTCAAGAAGTAGTATAAGAATGAAGTGTGGATATGTAAAAGATTCATACTAACAAAAACTTAGCATAAGTTATGATAAAGTTGACCCTAGAAAATAGCTCTAGAATAAAAATGTATTAGAACCTAAAGTTTAGCTTTAGATACAAATAATATGAGACTTAAATATTTTTTTGTTAAAGAGAAAAGTTCATATAAATAGGAAAATCAATATTTAGGTTTCATTTTTATAAAAAGCATGGTCTCTCTAAATCGTTTTCCTCTAGAGTTCTCTACCTTCTCTTTAGATTTTTTATCTCTGTTAAGACTTTTATTCGACAAGTGTACCGAGTCACAAGTAGTATAGATTTATAAAGTAAGAATGTCGATCGCACAGAGAACAATTTTGTTTTAAATTTTAGCGTCACTACTCACTAAGTAAGTAAAGGTTTTACGAAGATTTGATGATAAGTTGAGTCAAGAACGTAAAAGAACAATTAAAAATAAGTAACAATTATAAAACGGATTGTGCAAGATGTAGAAGGACTTTGGGATTGAACTTCATCTCTTTCCCTCATTCATATTTTGGACTTGATAATAAAATACAATATTAGTAACTACTTTCAATTGATGCACATATAAAAACCATTCACACTGATTCCTCTGATA
>Ga0099825_1004915_pt1 | contig 17411 bp, 8 predicted proteins | sample SiratroredBW_FD_76838 | JGI IMG/M metagenome (GOLD analysis project Ga0099825, IMG submission 76838) | Root nodule microbial communities of legume samples collected from California, USA - Siratro red BW | ecosystem: Host-associated > Plants > Roots > Nodule | place: USA: California | collected...
AATTTTTTTATATTTTTTTTTTTTTTTTTTTTTTTTTTTTTTTTTTTTTTTTTTTTTTTTTTTAATATCCCCAATTCTATTTTAATTTCCTAAAAATAGCTTTAAATCATTGGTTTTTTATTAATATTTATAATTATTAAATAGAAGAATATTAAATTTTATTTTTGTTTAAAATATTTAAAATAGTTAATAAAAGAATATAAGAAATAAAAAGACTATTTTTTTTACCTTTAATTGAGTATATAGTATCAACAGTAAGTTAAACTTTTCTTATCAATAAAAGTTCATATAGATTTTGTCAAGCACTTTTTTTCTAGCTGGTGAATTACTGGTTTTTTTAATTATATTAATAAAATGGATTATATTTTCAAAATTAATGACTAATATAATTGAACTAAACTCATAATTAATCACTCTGCTAAGATAATTCCCTTGTATTTAGGAAATAGTTATAATTCACTAAAATTGTTTGTGATTTGAATTTAAATTGTAATATTTTCAGTAAGTATCGGTTTTGGCATTTACCAGTGTCCTCTTATTGGACTTGGTTTTCATTCTATTACTTTTTTTTTCTAATAATTTATTTGATATTTTTAATCAAATATATATACGAGTTTAATTTGATTAAATATCTGAATTGTTCTTTATATTATGAGTGTGCTAACGTATAATAATTGATTAATTTTTTTATATACATGTTTATTGAAAATTTTATCTATTTGGATATAAGTCATTTTGATTAAATATAAAGAGAAATTTGTGCATAGATAACATATATTAAATATCTATAAGTGACTTATATAAGTTAATAAAATTTTCAATTGATTATTTGAATAAAATACTTAATTAAGACCTATCATCCGATTTATTTATTTGTCTAGACCAATTTAAATATTTACTGAGTTTAATATTTATATATTCTTAAGTAAAAAAGTTGCATAATATTTAAACCATAATATTTACCGATTATAATTTTAAGAACAATTATTTATTTCTCTCAACAAACAATTACTATTTTTTTTACCAAGGTTATAGTTTTTCCCATGAACAAAATTTATTCAAATATAAACATATAAAATAGTTATTATGTAAATCAACAAACTTACTGTATGATGATTGATTAATAATATACAAATAATTTTTCTAAAACATGTTTTTTTTTTTCTTTTGTTAACATATTCCATTCATTAAATTTAACCCAAATATACAAACCCCCAAAAATTTTCCCACTCATTTTCCATTTAAATAAAAGCATTCTATTTTCCAACCCCACCTCATCCACTTTCACTTTTTCTTACAACTTCCAATCCTCTCTCTATTCATCACCTCCCTCACCATCTCCACCAGATACCCAAACACAATAAATAAATAAAACCTTAAAAATAATAAAATAAAATTGTTTGATTTTAACCCTTACAATAAATGTTGTTTTTTTTCATTTGCGTAAAGTTTAAAATAATTATTTCTATTATTTATAAAAATAGGTTTGATCATGCTTATTTTATAAAAAATATTTTTAAAGTACTGGATTTTTTATTCTATATCAATAAATATAACAAAATAATTAAATCTTCGATTTTAAAAAGTGATAAAAAAATTATACGGATCAAAATTAAAAACATAATTATTTCATCAGGACTATTTTTTTATCTTCGTTTCAGTAAAAAAACTTACACATAAATTGAACTATTTGTTATTTTATTTAATAATATTTGTTCTAAAATACTCTAATACTAATTAAATTTCTGTCTTTTTTTTTCTATTTTATGTAGGAAGAAAAAGTTAGTTAAATTTAACACTTAGACTAATTTTTTTCCATAATAATCAATAATAATTGGTGTGAAGTTAGAGAAAGAGGAGTATTTTCATCATAAATAATAAATAAACAGATCTTAAAAAAAAAAAAAAAGCAGAGAAACAGACATATATTTATTTTTCTCTCCTCATTTCTTTGCACAAAAGTCACAGACAAAACAACCTCAAACTCAAACACAGAGAAACATAAAAAGAAAGAGTGGAAGAAGAAGAAAGCAACTAGTTACGTTTTCCCTTATGTAATGCATCAAAAGAAATCCGAACTCCAGATCGGAAAAGAAAGCACCGGCGTCTCTTCCGATTTCAAACCCCTCCACCACCACCACCACCACCCTCACCACCACCCTCACCACCACCCCAACCACCACCACCCTGTCCCGAACCTGACTCCCAACCCCAACCTCGAAACCCTAACCTCCACCGCCCCCTACAAAAGACCCTCGCTCACCAAATCCCAAACCCTCCACAGATTCCCAAAACCGCGCCACGCCACCGCTCCCTCCGCCACAACCGCCGCCGCAACAGCCACGTGGCTCTCCTCCGTCATCTCACTCCGACGCCGCCTACGTCACCGCCTCCGTCTCTTCCTCTTCCTCTCCCTCCCCTTCTTCTACTTCCTCGTCTCCCACCCTACAAACTCCTTCATCCTCGATTTCCTGTCGGCCTTCTTCTTCTCCGCCGCGCTCTTCTTCTCGCTCAACCTCGCCCTGCCCCGAATCCCCTCCCTCCGCCTCTTCCTTAAGCCCAAGGCCCGGCCCGCGCTCAAGCTGCCCGTGTTCTGGGCCCGGCCCGCCCAGCCCGAGTTTCAATTCTCCGTGGTTGCGTATTCTAACGGTGACGTTTACGAGGGGGAGTTCAGAGGAGGGAAGTGTTGTGGGAGTGGGGTTTACTACTACAGCATGAGTGGGAGGTATGAGGGGGATTGGGTGGATGGGAAGTACGATGGCTTTGGGGTGGAGACGTGGGCCAGGGGGAGTAGGTACCGGGGGCAGTACCGCCAGGGGCTCCGCCACGGGTTCGGGGTCTACAGGTTTTACACCGGCGATGTTTATGCCGGGGAGTGGGCCAGTGGCCAGAGCCACGGTTGTGGGGTGCACACCTGCGAGGATGGGAGCAGGTACGTGGGGGAGTTCAAGTGGGGCGTTAAGCATGGCCTTGGACACTACCATTTCAGGTATGGAAATGGTTGGGGATTGGAAGTGTGGTGTGTTTTGTTTTGATTGAAGTGACGTGGTTTATGGTTTATGGTTAGGTGTTTTTATTCTGAAAGTCACATGGTAGTGAAATTGGGTATGAGTTTGGTTTAATATATGTATGATCAATTTTGGAACCGGAATCAATATTTCATCGTGGAACTCAGTGTGTGAATGTTTTACTTGAGATCGCGGTAACTTGTGTTTTGACGTGATTGTGTGGATTGGATAGTGTGAATTGGACATGTGTGTGATTTAATTGTTTGTGGGTGTTGGCTTGGATTGTTGGAAGTGTCTTTTTGCTTTGTTTTTGGTTCCTTAGGTTTGTGGATTATGGGGGAATTTCTTACTTCTGGACAATGTTTTGGTGGCCGTGTGTATGTTTGGGTTTGATTTTGTTGTTTAGCTGATGTGTTTGGGCTTTGACAAATGGGAATGCTGGCTTTTGTTGGATGTAAACTTATCGCATGCTTGTTTTGTTTCCGTTTTATTTGTTATATGTGTGAAGCTTTTGAGTTACTTTGGCAGGATTTTGTGCGTGTATGAGTTTTTTATGAGATGCTACTGTGTGTACCTTTTTGGAGCAATTGTGGAGCATAATATGTCATGCACTTATTGCAAAGCCATTGTTTTTTTATATCTATAGCCGGGACTGGGAAGAAACTAAGTTGTAAATTGACCTAATACCAATAACATACTATGCTAATAATGATAGTTTATTTCACCTGCATTGGCATTTGGCTGCCAATTGACTAGCTCTGTGGAAGTAAATAAGTGGGAGTTAAATATTGAAATCAAAGATAAGAAGCAGCAAGTATGAAGTTGGTCAAATTGCTTTGAAAGGATGGCGCGAGACTGATACTGTTGGTTCAAAAGCGCCTGTATCCACCACCACTATTTTATAGAAAGCCACATTCATTTATGGTGTCTGACCAGTAATCTGATACAAAACATCAGTCTGAAAATCCTTCCCTCGTATCCTATTACATTTTTAGTTTTAAAGCGGTAAACATCTAGTGAGTGGTAACTTAGTAAGTTTAAGTTTGTGGGGGAGATGAATCGTGAAGTAGGTAAAACAAACATGCTTCTTACTCAGATCATAGTCTAAAGAGACCATCGGAACAATCATTTCTATCTTCCTGGATCAGTAAAACCAAATGGAATAGAGGGGTATAGATTGTTGAATTATCAATTCAGTAATGAAGTAGTATTGGTGGATATCACACATATGTGATAATTCCTGTATTTGTTATCTTCTACGAGGTGTAAAAGAGGGTACATTTTCCATAGGAAGTAAAAGGAAAAGGAGCCCGCAGAAAGCATTTTGCAATATTGTTTGAGTTCATTTTCGTTATCTTAGTGAGTAATCTCAGGTCCTTCTATGGAAGAAAGATCAATATAAGGGGAGAGTAAAGGAAAACCATTTTAAGGGAATACATTATTTCCTTATTATTTTATATTCCTTTTCGATTCATTTGAATGAAGATCATATATTCGTCTTCTATAAAGTAAACAATCAATGTAAAATGTAAAATGCATAAAAAAAAAACTGAAAATTTAAAGCATATAAACATTATTTATATGTATTCATGTTCTTAGGACTTATCTTCATTGTTGCTATTTTTAGTTTACAAGGTAAAGAGGTATCTGCTCCCAAGGATAGAATAGAATCAGTTTCAAAGGTGCTTTATACCTCTTGAACTTTAAAACAACAGGGCATTCCACAAGTTGGCCTTGTGATCTTCAGGTCACATGGCAATAATTCCAACCATTTGGATGCCACGTAGTTTAATTTGGCAAGCTGCTACAAGTGTGGTGTCTTTTCTTCTCTCTCTCTCTCTCTCTCTCCCTGTCTATTACACTTAAGGCAACCGGTCAGTCTAAAACAAAAAGGACTATTTGTTCTCTGATCTGAGGACGTTGGTGGATACTGTCAGAAGTGGAAATAATACAAGGGCAAGTTAGGAAATGGGTAGAGATAAGAATAGTTCTTTTATGGAGAATGGTCATGTGCCAAGTGATCCTATGATTGTGGGCAACCGAAAAAGTGCTATGATGAGGATGGTGAATTCATGCTTGTGGGTATCTGAGAGGAGTAAAGAGGGTTATGGATATTGTTGCATTCTGTTTATCCCTTGTAGTGTCTCTGCAGTTGCTATATTGTTCATTAATTCATTATTTCACTTAAGTGATTTTTACCCACCGCATTACAAGTATCAGTGAACTTAGGCATGCAGTTAATGAAATTTGGTGCTTAGTCCTAGGATGCATGAGAACATTCCTCGATTTTCCCTTGAATGTGAATTTCTCTCTTCTAAGGATCATTGGTGTATTATAATTGAATTGAATTATGCAGTGCTTTGTTTGGTTCCTTTTTCGTTGCTCACCAGTAATATTATTTTATTTTTGTTGTAACTAATTATTTCTGTTATCAGAAATGGGGATGCATATGCTGGCGAATACTTTGCCGATAAGATGCATGGGTATGGAGTATATCGTTTTGCAAATGGTCATTGTTATGAAGGATCCTGGCATGATGGCAAAAGGCAAGGTCTTGGAATGTATACATTTAGAAATGGAGAAACCCAGTCTGGTCACTGGCAAAATGGAGTCCTTGACATTCCCAGTACACAGAGTGCCACCTATCCCGTTTCTCCTGTTGGTGTCAATCATTCCAGAGTACTAAATGCAGTGCAGGTACACTCTACATTAATAACTTACTTTACCTTAAGTTATTGTTTAATGTTCTTTCCTGATTTATCATTAAAGAAAAAAGACGTTGGCCTAGAATGATCAGTCTGGATGATTCCATTTTGTCATTGGTGCTTTTCTATTTTATGACAATGTAAAATGTATGTATCAGTCTTCTGAGTACATTGTACTATCCTCTCTTTTGAGAGATGTTTAAACTACACCCCTTTCCCTTGAACACCTTACGAATTTTCAATATAAAAAACCTAAACAATTATGAAAAGTTATGAATGTGCCTCCCAATAATATTTTATATGTTTTTATAGCTGTTATTATCACTAGCAATTAGCTTTGAAAATCTATTAATTAAAAATCTATTATCAACTTTAGTATTTTAGAAGGTTGAATGGAGTTTTGTATAGCGCTATTATTGGCTTTGAAATTTCATCTACATTTTTCATTTCATCTTCTAAGGTCATGAAATTGATAGTGTCGATCATGTCTAGAATCAAGGGTGGGGAGTGTATGTATTTTAAAATAAGAGGGGAGAGATTATAATTTAAGCATCTCTCGAAGGAAAAAAATTACTGTACCTTTTTTTATGTGAAATGTTTTAGTTATGTGTTGTTCTTATGATTTGAGTTACTGTCGTGTATCTCATGCTTTCTTGTAATTTTTTTACTACTGAATCTGCAACTTTGTTATGATGGTTTTCTTTGGGCGTGTTTCTGCCTCCAAGGTTGGTTTCTTATCTTCATATGAATGAGTGCTTTCTAAGCCGATATTCAAATAAAAAATGTAGTGTTGCACACAGGGGAAAAATGAGCCAGAATTTTCACAGATTTCAGCTAGATTCACGGGTTGTTGAATAAGATATGGCAAAAGTCCCCCATTTATTCAATAATCAATAAGATGCCACTCATTCTGTCTGAAGTTCAGGTTGTCTACAATTTTCCATACGGACAAATCTGAGAGAATTTCAGATACTTGAGCATTTTCTTTTGTATGTATCAAATTAGTTCATTTGAATAGAAGGAAAGAGACAAAATTAACTGCAAACAGCTAGTTTGCATCATGAGCTTTCATTATTTATAACGCGTTTCTTTCTGAACAAGCAGGAGGCAAGAAGAGCAGCTGAGAAGGCCTATGATGTGGCCAAGGTAGATGAAAGGGTGAATAGAGCAGTAGCAGCCGCTAACAGAGCAGCCAATGCAGCTAGAGTAGCTTCTGTCAAGGCTGTGCAAAATCAAATGCATCATAATGTTAACAGCAAGACCATCCCAATCAACATTGTGTGAGGGTATCAGCTGCAACTTTTGTTACAGTAAAGATTCACGAGATTGTTGGAAGAGGTCGATATTTTATTTCACCATTTACACTGCCATCATCACCACAGGTTGAGAGCAAGCAGATTTATTATCCTCTGCCAGTAGTCTTGTATAGAGGGAGAAAGGGTGATATGGCTTCCACTTGGTAAAAATCTACGTATACATATATATATTTTTTCCCTTTGCCTACATGTAAATTTATGTAGATGTAAATGCTGTGGTGTGCGGGTGAAACCTCAACCCAGCTACTGTTGTAATACCACTTGGTAAAATAAGGAGAGAAACATCTAGCACAAAATCTTCTATTTCCCCTGCTTGATATCTTTTCTTTATCGGACTTTGGAAGGAGATATGTTTTTTGTTACCTGTTTGACTAGAATTCTCCATTGGTTTTGTATTTTGTAATTTTAAATGGTAAAGGTGAGAGTTTACAGCTATATTTTGTTTCGATAATTCTGCTTGGTGTAAAGGTTGAAAGCGTGATTAGCTTAAAGCGTTTTGGGTGTGATGTTTTGCTTTCTACTCTCATGTCTGCACCTTTCATGTTAACTGAAAGATAATGCTCTTTATTGATTGGGTTGCATCTTTATTCAGTGGGACTGGGAAAGCATGTGAGAAAAGCTGATTGGTAACAACTCTGAATTTATTAGATCTGTGAAATTGATTTCTGGGCTTTCAAATGCATAGTGCCCATTTGGTTTTGGGGTTAGATGGAATTGAATTTGAAAAAGCTGAGAAAGAAATTCATTGAATAGAGTTATTTTTTAGTCATTAGAAAGTGTGAGAATTGATTTTCAATCAGCAGAAGAAAAGGGCCTTAAAAGAGATTTTGGCTTTTTGCCAAACTGAGTTACAAACATGGATAAAGGGTATGGTAAACCATTTTTGTTAAGATTACAACTATATTTTTTTCTTAGTTCTTGAATGAGTAATTGATATCAGACACCATGCATGAATATTGTATCATTTCAAACACTTTATTATATTCTCCTATCTTTCCTTCTAAGGTATCAAATAGACGTGTATATCAATCAATCTTCATTGCTGCTGTTGATAATTGAATGGGTCGCATTGTGTCTGAGACATCCCATCATCATTATCATCTCTTTGTCTTTCTTACGCCATCTCTTCATGCCGTTCATATCATCTGTACCTTTGATCATGAATCAATATAGCCACTGTCTTTTATGTTCCTTCTCATTTTCTTGCTTTACACATTGTTTGCTTCAAGTATGATTTTGGATAGAGCAGTAGATGAGAAATAGTTGAACAGAGGATGAATTATTTTATATATGTTCGAGTTTTATTCTTTTAATAGGTAAGTTAATATATTTTAATTTCTATCGTCAGTCTGTTAATTATGGCCATTGTAACAATGCTACCAAATTCGTCCTAGTATAAAACTACAAATTTTTATAGTAGTTGTTAATTAGAGAATTTCTATTGTGGAAAAAATTGTGGTAGTATAAAAGTTACACCATTTTTATATCGCTGACAAAATTTAATAAAAATCTTAATAGCAATGATAGTCATAAACGTTACAAATTTTCTATTATTTTGATTTTAATTATAATTAATACAATGTACTGCTAACATACAATTTAAGTAAATACAAATAATAGTTTCAATTTTTATAATAATATATTTATTTACATTTTGAACATAATAGTAATTTGATTTACATAAACAAAGTTAATTTTGTAAAATTAAAAAAAAATGTTTTTATTTACAAAGTTTGTTTGCTAAATACGTTTTTTTAAACAAGTTATTTATTAATGCATGTTACATATTAAATTTTCTTTAATATTTATACTTAAAAATGCCAGTTTATAAAACTTTTATAATGTATACTGTAATTATTTTAACATTTTTCAATTTATGACTTCAGAAGTAGAAATTTAAGTTTTTAAATTTACTATATGTTATAGTTACTAAGTATAACAATAATGATACTGAAATTAGTAATTTTTTTATTAAATGTATGTTTTATTTTAAAATAAAAAAAGAGAAAGACAATAAAATAAAAGGTTATATTTTTATGTTTTTTTTAAATAAGAGAAAACAATAAAAACAATAAAATTTAATTTCTGATTTTTTTTTTAAATTTTTTTGAAAATATATATCTTTTTTCGTAATTTTTAAGAATCATTCAAAGGTTAAAGAGAACGTGAAAAAACAAAAGGAATTTTGAGAAAGACATATGCTCAAACAAAAAAAACAATGAAGAGAAGCTAATTTGCTATGGATGAAAAAGTCTAAACACCTAATATCTGAACGTTCAAAACAAACTCAAACTCAAACAAGGAGAAAATAAACAAGATAAGAATAAAAAGTCTATAAAAAAAAGTGTTATATCTATGTAGGAAGATATATCATATTCAGAATCTAAGAAAAAAATTCATATAACCTGTAGAAGATTAAAGTATAAAAAAGCAAAATATAAATAATAAACGAATATTCACACGCTCTCACGATCCTAACGAACTCATGCACTTGACAATATACGTCAAAGAAGTTTGTAAACCATTATTTTAATATATTTTCTAGTTTATGAACATTTCATGCGGATTTTAAAGTGCAAAGACACTATATAATTGCATTTAATACAGCCTTGAACTTGAACAACTAATATAGTGTGACCTAAGGCAGGTGTTAAAGCTGACATGAAGTCCTGGCACAAAAGTCAATAAACCACAATATTTTATGCTATGTATTAGTACAGACAATCAAAGTTTTTTTATACCTTTTTTTGTAAGTATTTATCCATTTTTTTACACAACTTCAGTTTTAATAAATTATATTTTTCTTAATAAATGCTTGGTCTCATCTGAAAATGATAAAAAAAAAAAAAAAACTGGAGAAAATTTTTAGTTGGAAGAAAAGGGTTAAAAAAATTGGTTAATACATGTCTACAATTTTTTAAATAGCGGGTCTTCCCAAAAATTTATTGAAAAATTAAATTTGATAATATAAACAAATTAAAATTTTAAAATTAAATTGTAATCTATAAAGAATATCTTTCGAATTTGAAGACATAACTCTTAATAATGTATAATATATATGTAAACTAAAGTAAAAAAAAAATCATAATTTTAAATATAATTATATATTCCTATATATAGCATGTCTTTAACCTAAATTAAACTAAAATAAAACAAGTGTTTAAATATGTTTTGGTTCCGTGAATTGTACCAAATTCAACTTTTGATTCGTCCAATATTTTTGTCCATTTCACTTTCAAATGTTATTTTCTGATAAAACAAAACTTTCAAATGTTTTTATTTTAGTTTTTTTAAATTATTTTTACTTATACAAATTCTTAACAGAAAGTGATGGAAAATAATACAAACAAAACACTTGAAAATTAAGTACAGAAAAACTAGAATTTGTTTAGAAAATACAAGTAAAAATTAATATAATTGCAAGGAATAAAAAGTATTTGAATAACATAAAATAAAAATTTAATAAGAAAATTATGATGAAAAAAAATAGAACACATAAATTCTACATTCATAATAATGCTAAAATATACATAAGTTTCAGCTTACACGTACAGCTTTTGTACAAGTTATCAACCGAGAATAAAATAAATATAAATTAAATTTACTCGTAATTTGAATTGTTGAAATAGATAATTCTTTACTTTTGTCAACTCATTTAATATATTTGAGATATTCAGAAAAAAGGGGGTGGGGTGGGTGGGTGTTGGGGGGAGTGATTTTTACAATTTTTTTTATATCTCAACAAATTAAAATGAAAATAAAAAAATGTTTATAGACAAGCCTATAATCAATTTATAACTTTATAAAATTGTATTTTTTTGAGATAGAAGCTATATTAAAATTATTAGATGTCTCTTTACTATATTTTTTCCATTATTTGTTTGGTTGTCAAATCTTCAAATTGTTATTTGATGACAGAATGTTCTTCTTCAATTGATAACCCACTCGTAAGAATTTTAATCTTTATTTTTAAACATTAATCGATAATTGTGTGCCTCATATTATGTCATTGATAGTCATATAAGTTATAAATAGTCATACTTTTACATATAAAAATATAAATATTTTAGATTCAATTATAATTTATGAAAATTTGAATATATTTTCTCAATAAGATTCACATTCTAAGTTTAAATGAACATAATATAAATTTATGAAAAGTGAGAAAAATATATAAAAAATAATGAGAACTAAAAGTTACAAATTAATGATAAAGAAAGCAAAAATAAAACTGGGAAGGAAAGAGCAACCCAATCTTGATTATTTCTAGTACAGGGACATAGCACAAATTTTAAACTTAACTGCTAAAGAAGAGTGATTATTCCAGATTAAAAATAACAGAAAACAACCCTCAAAATATAAATAATAAGTTACAAAAATAATTACCTTTTTCACTAAATTAAGCTTTTAATATACATACATATAGCTCAAAAAAAACATTACATTCTTGATCAAACTTTGCACCTGGTGGCTTGGTATTCACACCCTTCATATACCTCTAAACCAGGTTGATTCAGCTGAGAATCTTCAAAGCATGCACAACGTTTGCTCATCTTCCCTGTCAAAGCAATCTCTAGTGGTCTCTGTACCAATCTAGGGTAACCAACATCACACCATACCTGATCAAAATAACCAAATATGTGTCATAATAACTTGTAAACATGATTGCAGACAATTTCAGTTGCAATAAATTTTGTCTTTGTCTAATGCATCGGAAAGCCAGTTTATCCATACAAGTTTTCTCCTATTTGTATAAACTTCTCCAATTAATATTAACTTAATACCACAGCTTTTTTAAGAAATTAAATGAAAAGATCTTGTATGAAAGTTAAATATACAAATTAGGTTTAGCTATTGTGAGAAGCTCAATTCATTTTGGACAAGTTTGCATAAACTTTTCTATAAATACTGGTAGGAAAGAAAATAAAAAATGAAATCAATTTTTCGATAACTTTAAATAAGTTTATGCACAAGTTAACAATCACATTTGGAGAAACTAATAAAGTTTCTACAAAATAGGCTATGTACAAACTAATATTAATTTGTAGATAAACATACAGCAAAATAAGGACACATTTCTTTCAACTTTAATGTTCTCCCCCAAGCTAAACTTTGGTCAAGTGCTTCCTTGATCTTATTCTTACCACATTAACATGTGACATACTGCATTCTTAATTAATAGCCCATTTAAGTTTATTCTTATATAAACAAAGGAAATCAAAGTCATCAATTCCATGTGATTTCTGCATAAATTGTCATCCTATTCCACCATATAGTTTACTATTCATTTGTTTCCCACTCTATGTTATGTTGCTAATTTAAGTAGTTTGGATGTAAAAAAAATGAGCAACATAAAGAGTAACTGGACAACCTTGTATATCCAAGAAATGAAAACACAGTAAGAAAACCATGATTCACCAGCAATCACTTCATACATGACTTTTGTAATTGTTATTAGGAGAAACAAAACATAGAAAAAGTGATAACAGATAATGACAACAGTGCATACCTCACCACCCTCGTCTTGACTCCATCTGGAATTGCATGACGGTTGTTTAGCTTCTTCAATTTTCTGCTTTTCTAGAAGCTGTGCACCTCTGGCAGCCTTGGCTTCCACCCCTTTCAAATATTTAGTAGGATTCCCTTGGCTGTCATAGTATCGGCCAACTAGCTTGCCAACATACCTATAAAAGTAAGGATGGAAAAAATGTGGTAAGAACTAAAGCATGAATGATCTGCATAGAAATCAACAACATGAAAAAGGGTGTCAGCAAGAAGCAAATGTTCGTCTAAGAAAGGAGGGCACCATGAACTTTCCCCAAATAGTTTAGCTGTTCAGCAATAAAGTTGTGAAGAGGCAATCCACTTGAAATGGTCAGCCTCAGCCACAAGTGTCACAGTTAGAGCTATCCAACTTTGTCAGAAGAAAAGGAGGAACCAACATAGTGAATACACCAGGCTCAGCCACAGGTTATGGGCAAAGATGGTACGGGATTATATAAGATAGATGCAGTTCATAGTATCTCTATTTACATAAACAAGCTCTCATGAAAGGCACCAAAATCAACTACATATGGAGAGTCTTGGTATATAAACTCTGGGAAAGAAAGAGAGGAAACTAGGCAATGTGGGACTTGGTGCCTTTTGGAACACTCAGAACACAACAACCGTTCTTCTGAAAAGACCACGAGCTTTACACCAAAGTATGCTTATTCTGATCATAATTAATGTCTGTTAAATATAACAGAAAATGGACTACCATATAATTGATCTATTGATATAATCTAAACACACCTTAATCCTTCCCAAGGAAGATGCTCATTCATTGAGTTCCAACAATATATACACCAACATAAAGCACAAACAGCAGAAAGCCACAAAAGTTTGGCTTCTTTAGTTCCACAAGCTAGCAATGGATTACATTAAGAAATAGCAATAAAACAGTGCAAAAACATATTTAGAACATACACTACTGGTTAGTGATTCCTATAATATATTTCTTAAGAAAGCTATTAAAACCTACACAAAATGAAAACTTATCTCAATATTCCGAGTCCAACACACATTGCAGGACCTAAAGTCTAGGATCTAAAGTAGTCAATCATTTCCCAATGAAAAGCATCAAGTTGACAAAATATAGGTGCATAATGGATACATTCCAAAATATTCATGACTTTAACCAAATATTTAAAGGTCAGCTAAAGCAAAATAACAGATTTCAGAAAATATGACTTACTTATAAGATTTATGGTAGAAATCCCTCCATTCAACAATACTCTTCACCTGCATGAACCATTTAATTTAGGGTCAAGGTTTAGGCTTGGAAACAAAATGTTACATCAATATTCTAGACTATCGAAGGTATGCAAGTTCACAAAAAATATAGAAGAAGAAGCTAAAAATTCAGGGAGGAGATAAGAAGAGCAAATCAATTAGTGAGACCAGGCTTCTTATGAAATGTTGAAGAAAACAAAATAAGAACTGAACAAATCACATTAATTACAACCTCAGTGCTGGATAGACCGCGCAATGAGTCAGTGAGACCATCTCCTACATGAGAAAAAGAAAAATTAAATATGAAAGAGTTAAAAGGCATCCTAGAACGATTAAAGAATCCTTTTTTTCTTTTTTTCTGTCTACAAACAGCATTATTTGCAAAATTTATTTTCCTAACATTTTCTCTTCTACTTTTCTCCCTCTCAAATGTTAAAGCATTACATGTACTCATGTATAAGAACAATCTTTGTCATCAATAAAAAATCGCTTTAATATCAACAACTAAAGTATTTGATCATTTTTATGGTGAATAGATATAGATGACCTCTAAGGTTGGCAAAATATAAATACAATACAAGATATGATACAAACATATCTAAAGGATGATCATTTGGCATGATTTTTAGAATGGCATAGAGGAGGGAGTCCACAATCATATAAAAAACTGAGAACTCTGATTATAATTCAAGAATGACCATATCTAGTCTATTTATTATAAATCAAACTATTTCAACTGCAATTTAAAGCATTGAGAACATGAGAGATGTGAAATCCATTTTGTGTACAACATCATTTAAATTTGAAACAGATAAAAATGCATAACTGTGAAACACATATATCTCAGCAGGCTTTCCAAAATCAAAAACCAAATGAAAAACATCCGTACGAATTCTCTAATCCCTCAATAAAGAAAAAACAGTTATCGTCGAAGTGGTTGAGTGTCCCCAATTCTGGATTATTCACACACATCAAGAAACGCCAAGCAGAACAACTCACAAAACTGAATTACCTGTGAAATTTCCAGATACAAATGCACGAGAAGCATCCCTGAATTCACGCCAAAAGGGAAAGAAAAAGAAAGGAAAAGAACAAATTGCTGTCAATAAGTTTTGAAAAGTAAATATTTCACACGATCCCAAGCACAACAACAACAAAAATGTTTGGATGAGAAAAGGGTCCAAAGAACACACCTTCCAGCAAAATGATTGTAGCCCCCTCCTGACCCATAATGAGATTTTCCCTTGGTTACATCAAACACAGATCTATAAAAGTAATAAAAAGGTATTAATATATCAGCTTTAACATTCTCAAGAAACATCACAATTTCAAATTATCTCATTCAATGAATTGAGAGAGAGAGTACCCAAGAATTCCCAGGAGGATTGGCAACCCCTCGTCAGATCCATTGAACAATGCAAGCTCTTTGCTACTGAACAATCTCTAAGAAACAAAAAGCAGAGTCAAAATCGTTGACTTTAGCATCCATACATGAATAAAAATTAATTAAAAAATCGAAAAAAATATAGGATCTTTCACAACCCAATTGAACAAACGACACAAAAATTCAAAACCCAGAATCTAATTTTTTGTGGGTTAACAGAAATAACCTCAGCAGTGTCGAATTTGATGTAAAATCTGAGAAGGAAAGCGAGGAAAACGACCAAAACAGTGATCCCCGAAAGAGGAGAGGTTGCTAATGCCTTCAACGACATATTCAGTTCAGTCTCAGAGACAGAGACATAGTCTTCGTAAACAATAATGAACACAAGAGAGTATGAGACTGTAAAGTTTGTAAGAGTTTAAGGTTTTAAAGTTTGTTGGAATTCTCTCAAAAATTTATTTTTTGTGTTTTTTTTTCCTATTACGAAGTTGTTCTAATCTATGATAAAGAAATATACATCTTTCTTTTTTACTATGAACATTTTTTTATGCTTGCAATTTGAACTTTCGATTGAAGAAATTGATAAAAAGATGAGTATATTAATGTTCTCTCAACAGTTATACAAAAGTTGTTTTTTTTTTTTTCTTTTTATTATTGAGAAGTTGATTTATTTTTCTTACTGAGTAGCATTTGGTTTTTCATTTAAAACTGTATGTCTTTTGTTTTTATTTTTTGAATCATCAATATTTGTTAATGCTTATGGTGTGAACTTAATATTTCTATTGAAGCATATGAACAAAATGAGGACATCGTTTTTTAGTTTAAGATTGGAGCAAAGGTAAAAGTTCAATCTTTTTAATAGTATTTTTTTAAATTGGATGGTTCTAAAGTTTTAAATATAATTTTATTTATTTTAAATATATATCAATAATGTTTTTATAATGTTTGTCTTTACCCAGACTTTTGTGGTAATATCTACATTAATTTACTTTTGTAAGTTTGAGACTAAAACAAATATAAGAACTCGAAATTTTACTAAGATTGGAGCCAGAAATAAATATAATTTGTGATTCTTACATTCTTTTGAAATTAAATAGTCGTTAATTTTTTAAAGTCTAAGTTTGGTACAGCATTCCTTCCTGTAACTCTTGCAGCATCCAACCAACACAAACATGAACAATTGGAGATTCCTTACATTCTTTCTTTTTGAAGAGCATTCATTTCTGCACTATCTTCTCCCTCGTTTGAACCTTTCTCTTTCTCTGCCAAACAACCTTGCATTGTCTGGAATACAATCTGACTTTCTATGATGCTTGTCTTTCAGGTTTTCACAACCAGAGATAGATGGGGATGGTAAGGAGAACTATGTAAAAGTCCATCATGACCAACCCTATCAACATGTTGGTTGATAGGGTTATGAGGAATTCTGAGGGTATTGAGGAATGTCTTGGGTGGGATAACCAACTGCTGGAGGATAACCTACATTCAAACAATTAACCATCATATTAAATTAACTCACAATAGTCCCATCAGCCTTATGCCCCCAACAATTACCATGCCTGTTCCTCACAACTGCATTTAGAATCAAACCGCGAAAATTGTTTGGCACTTACCTGATTCAACTCACCGAATCTCTAACAACTTCTTAATTGTTTGGCATTGTTCCTCTTTGAAACTTATAAATAACACAATTTCATTCTGCTGTTTGAAACTGGATTCACTTTCACTCTAGAGTTTGAAACTGTATTAAACTCCACTCTACTTTACTCCTTCTTTATCTCTGTTATTATGGAGGGATATTTAACAAAAACAAGCCAGTCTTGTTTTCTTATTTTATTTTAATCGTTCTGGTTCTACTTTCGACGTTAATAGTAGTAAAATGCATGAGATTAAAATAAAATAAGAAAACAAGACCAACTTGTTTGTTAAATATTTCTCCATGATATAATAAGAGATAAAGAAGAACAAACTAGAGTAGAGTTAATGCAGTTTCAAACAGCACAGTGAAAGTGAATACAGTTTCAAATAGCAGAATGAAATTGTGTTATTTATAAGATTCAAAGAGGAATATCTGTGACTTGAATCATGTAAGTGGTTGTGTTTGTTAAATATTATGTTTTATATTTATGTAAGGGTAGTTTAGTCCTTTTATTATTTCTCTTTGTTGTATATATTTACATTGTATTGCTCTTGCTCATTAATGGAACCCTAATCCTCTTCTTCT
>Ga0099825_1004921_pt1 | contig 17396 bp, 6 predicted proteins | sample SiratroredBW_FD_76838 | JGI IMG/M metagenome (GOLD analysis project Ga0099825, IMG submission 76838) | Root nodule microbial communities of legume samples collected from California, USA - Siratro red BW | ecosystem: Host-associated > Plants > Roots > Nodule | place: USA: California | collected...
ATATATAATATATTATATATATATATATATATATATATATATATATATATATATATATATATATATATATATATATGCGTGTGTGTATGTATGTATAATTTTTATGTAAAAATGAATGGTTATTTCGAATGTTTTTTTTTCTTGATCATCGTGTAGTTTCTTTCCTATAAGTTTAATTTCGAATGTCTTTTTTTTTATCTATAAGTTTAATTTGTATGGATCTGTAGGATTCCTTTACTGTGGTATATATATTGACTTTGAATTCTAATTAGTTGTGTTAAATAGTTTATCCTATAATTAAACCATCTTGTGTATTTTATTTATAGAATCTCTTTTTTTAAGTATAACAAAATTTAAGGTGTTTTTATATTGATTTTAACTTAACAGAAAAACTACATATGTAATTTACTTTCATAATTTTTTACTATAAATTTTTTATGGAAAAATTTATACAATTTTTTTTGTACCGTTCGAATTTAAAACCCAGATATATATGTTTTGGGTACAAAAAAACGACTTATGATCGTTGATTTACTCTTCTTAGGCTTTTGGTCCTTGAACAATGCAACCATTATTTAAAATATTTAATAGTTAATAAGACAAGATCGACAATAAAAAGAAACCCCTCTCATATAATGATGGAGGCAGAATTTCTTCTAACAGGAGATTAACACTTTTTTTTTTTTCAAATAAGACAATAAAATATTTTCATGTTAAAAATTTAAGTGACCATATCTAGGTTCCCATGTCTCAACCCCTACTCTTAGATTTTGAATTAGTAAATTGAGTTTTGATGCATAATTCAACTAAAAAGTCCATGTTTAGTTAAATGCTATATTTTTTATTAAATCCAATCCCACTCAACTCAATTTTTATTGGCTCACGAGTTTTAAACTTTTTTATTAAAATTTATAATTTCAAAATATTTCTATTAAATTTTTTAAGAATTAAATAATTTAGTATTTTAAAAATATATATTTAATAATATAATAATAGAATAAATTGAATAATAGTTATATTGCTATTATTATAACAATAATTTTAATGAAGTTAAATTAAGTATGAGATTGAACGTACCCTCTGTCAATCCGTTGAATCGTGAAATTATCCAAACTAAATAATATCTCTAATTCAAATAACAATTAACTAATTATAACTTAAAAACTCCTCAAATAAAAAAAAATAAAAAAAGAAAGCACAATTACCCTTCTCATAATTATGGCCAAACATTATTTTTTTAGAAAAAAAAAATGAAGTGTAATTAATGGAAAAATTAGTAATATTTTGTCTTATGAAAAAATTGAAGTGTAATTAATGACAATATTTTGTCATAATTACAAAGAGAGCAAAAAGAGTAAAATTTTCCTTCTCAAAGTATACAAAAATGAAAGTCTTATGTCTAGGATGTCAAGAAAGATATTTTGAATAATATCAGTAAGCTGAGGACATGGTATAAATATTAAAATCAAAAAGCTCAAACTTTAGTACCCAATTCTTGGCTGAGAAACTCATCCACCTGAAATCTGAATGTCTCTTTTCAAAATCCTCAGTATGATATTTCAGAGCCCTTAATGGCTGTATTTTTTGAATAGTGAAAGTTCATGTGAGGGAGATATGCCCAAATTCATGTAATGATGAACTATGGAAAGTTTGCAATCTGGTTTTCTGGCATGCTAAAACTTCATGCAAAATTTCTGAACTAATGTTAAGCAAAGGAGCAGAGTGCCTTCTGTCTTAAGCTATATGCTTGTATTTTGTTTGTATATAGTTCTACGTCCTCTTAACAAAAATATCTTGCTCCATTATTTCTATATTTCATGAGTTTAATAAGCCAATCATGGAAAACCCTTTTTACTTATTTCGTTACCATAGCTTGTTTTCCCTTTTGGGTGTAACCTGTGCGAGGATGAAGTTAAAACTCAAAACTGCAATGGAAGCATGTAAGTACCGTTTCATGTTTCTGCTCAAAAGCCAAAAGGGAAAAGGAGAAGGAACTGTACACATGCACATCAAGGCCGCAACTGAAAAGCTTAGAAATGAGAAAAGGAAAAAGTAGTGGATTCATGGAATTGTTAGTTCCAAAAAGAGAAAATGAATACAACAAGAATTGTTGTCATATGTATTTGTCATGCATGTTGCTGTTGATTCACGTGGCTCACAAGTTGGATTATAATTGGTGTTGCAAGTAGGCAGAAGAATTTGTCACTAGCTAGTTCTACACATGAAACAAGTTCCACAGTATAACATAATTAACATACAAGAAAGTGTACCAATGTACTAATTTAGGTTGACTTCTGTGTTAAGGTAAAGGATTAGTGCAAGTTCTTCATTGTTTTGGGATGTAACTAAAGAGACTGGAAATCTTATTCGGAGTTATAATGGATGAATACTACTGGTCATATGTAGAAATTTTGAAGCAAATTGGTATGATGGTGTTCAAGCATTATGTAGAGATTACATATACAAAAGAGAGAAAAAGAAAAGGGTTTAAGATTAAATTTCAGTACTGAGAATTATTTTCAGTTTTGAAGAATCCATTTCAATATCATGTCATAAAAGAGTTTCAAACTTGGTGTTAAGTGGCGAAAGATCTTAGTTTTGGGAGGTTTCATTATTTTTATAGACCAGACGTAAAAGGGGTATGAGATGGTGTAAACTAAAGTGCCTTAACAAAATTGTATTAGAATTTTTGGTATCAATTGGTGTGATAATATCTGACATAAATAAATCATCAATCAAGTTTAAAAAGATGCAAGTAGCTAAGAAAAAAAATGAATTCTGTGATAAAATAATACACATTTGCGGAGAAAATTTAAACTAGGCCGAATTTTGAAATCTTTTACCTTAGATTTAACTGAGAACAAGACAAGGAAAAGTGATCTTGAATCTCTATTCTTCTCCATGACCAGCAATATTTGATGAGTCGTTATTTGACAAAGCAACATGAAAAAACACTTATAAATATCTTGATGTTGGTCGACTTTTCTCGACAAGATGCAGCATCAAAAGGTGGTAAAGATATTATGTTAGCTTTTATGATTTGTCAAGTCTATTTTGGATTGATGTAGAAGGATTAATAAGGCTACTGTGTATACGTGAATCTACTTTATTTAATTTATGTTAATCCACTAACAGGGGGAACACCCCTAAATGCTTAGTTTTGATGAGAAGAATTGTGGTGAACTTTGTGTTGTCTTGTTTATTATTATTAAGTTTTTTTTTATTAAAATGTCTACTAAAGTAGATTGTATATTGATTTGTATTCAGTGAAATTTTTTAAGGATGAGTATAGAAGATAGAAACAAATTTCCTTGATTGAAGTGAGATGAGTTTGGCAGTCATTGGAATAAGGGTGTCTCGGGATAAAAAAATATCCTGAAATATTGAATATTAATTACTTTGTTGGCGTGGAGAAGGAAGTTCGTATAATACAAAATCATTTTATTGAAGTTGCTTTTAATTAAATGTGGTGACTGTGTTACTAGCAGCTCGTGATAGTTCAAATAGAAAGAATGTTTTGTTTTGGTGGAGAGATATTTCCTTAACAGAGAAAAAGTGTTAAGTGTCTCATGATTTTAGTGTCATTCTTAGAAAAGTAGGGCTACACGATCAAATTTTGTTTTGACCAGTTTCGTAGATTCTTTCAAATCTTCTCGTGTCTTTGATGGATTTTAATGGAAAAGTACACGTGTCAATTTAAAATCCACATTAAATAAAAATAAAAAAAATTGAACAATATATAATGAAAAAATTCATAAATTTATTAACTTAAAATTTTAGGTTGGAAATAATATTCCTTATTCGAATATTATAGAAGAAAACAAAGACGCGTAAAATGATCATTTTAATAAGATTCACTTAAACTTGTTAAAGTTAGACTAAACACTTATTAAAAAAATACTTAAAATTAATCATTCATTTCTATATAAATGGATACACCCTCACCATTATAAGTTTAACCCTAGCGGTGCAAGGCATAGGTTACCAACAGAAAACTGGCATGAAGCAGGATTAATTATGTGAAAGGATCTAATTAATCATTGTCGTTTTTAGTTAATTAATTAGTGGTCCATTTAGTGTTATGTGAGCAAAAATCAGATCCTCTTGCATGTTTGTGTGATGATGACCCGTGAACAATATATTCCATGTACCACTTTCTTAGAAATTTGAATTTCAAGTTTCATGAGCAAATATTAATTATTTCTTTCATAACAAGGTAGCAGGAACTATTGAGAACGAGATTTATTATATATGTTCATAACAGTCTCTTCTAGGCATAAATACAAAAATATATGAAATAAAATGTCATCGACAAGCACCTTTTTCATGTATACAATATATAATATAATGTTTCCAAAATAATGTGAATTACGAACACGATTACGTGGTGGATGCATGATGCATGCAAGAAAGTTTGAATTCACGGGCGTTGTTTAGGATCTGATCAATTCATGTGCACTTCGTCCAAACAATATATATATATATATATATATATATATATATATATATATATATGTTTTTCTGATCTCATTGGAGAGGAAGCTTTCAGAATAAAATAACAGAACCAAAGTTTTATATATAATAATAACAATAAATTTGTTGGCATTATCATAGAAAATTTTTATGCAAGGAAATATATTTTAAAATCAACATTTTTGAGCAAGTATTTATACATATTGACCTAGATTTGAAAGCATTCAGTAATAAATGCTAAAAGGCTAATTCTATAATTATTTATTACATTTCAAAAACCAAATTTTAAGATGTAAAAAAGAGAGGATTTAAAGGGAAAAATATTATGTAAATGAAGTTACTCTAACATTTTGTTATTTTACTACTTACACGATATAAATTTCTTCCGGCACTAAATAAATTTTTAATATACTAATAATATTTTTATTTTAAAATTTGTGTGTTAAACAATTTTTTGTTCTCTTCTGCACATGAATCATGAATTTTTAATATACTAATAATATCTTTAGTATTTTTATTTTAAAATTTATGTATTAAACAATTTTTGTTCTCTTCCACACATGCTGAAACATCTTTATCTTAACAATAAAATTTATGTACATATATTTTTATTTTTCTTAACAATAATAAAATTAATGTTGACAATTACTTCCTGTACCATAAATATGGATAATTCTTTTCTTTATAATATAAATTTTGTTTTCTCAATCAATTGAATGTTATTTTATTTTATTTTTCAATAATTTGTTAAAATGAGATATTTTATTATTAAGATATTTATAACTTTAATTTATTAAAATGAGATATTTATAATTATTAGTTTATTAACACTTTTTTTCTTAGTTACACTTATTGAAAAGTGCATGACTTAATTGGGCTTGGTGTGTCCTTTTGAGATCCATGGCCCATTCTAGAAACCCAATCATATTATAATGTAATATGTTTTTGGGTACAATATTAATAATGTAGTATCGTGTAACTAATATTCCATCCTAATGTTCTTATGAATCAATTTTAAAGTTTTCTTAAAATTAAATGAAAAATAAATTTGTACAGTATCATGATGTGAATCAATTGTAATATTAATTTTTCTTTTAATCATCAACAAAGAATTTCATAAATATAAGTAATAAAATTATCCCACCTATGTACAAAACATAGAGGATAATAAACTCTCAACACCAAAAAAATCTCAACTTGAGACAAAAAAACAATCAGATCTTTACCAAGATCCTCCATCAACCTAATACTAATATTAATGAGAACTACTTTAATTGACTAGTTAGATATGTAAGAATAAAAAGGTTTTTTTAAAAATATAATATCACTCCTAATTGTCTATTGTTTTTTTATAACTTATTGTTGTTATTTCATTTAGATTATTGAGTTTATTTATCATACAAATTACATATATTACATTGTTACTTTTAATTATTATTATGAATCATGATTAGTAAGTACTACGTGTCTTATACATGTATGAGGAAAGTGTATATAAATATAGGATAACTGTGATAAATGATAGGTAATACTGTAGTAAGGTCTAACTCTATTTTGAACCATTTTTAGAGTTTTTAATTAATGAGCCTCAATAACAAATTAAATTTGATTTGATTAGGAGTATGGGTAGTAGTAGTGTGGGAAATATGGATTCAGAGAAACAGGATTGTTTCTAATGAAAGGATAATGTGAGAAATATTAGGTTTTTTATGGTAGAATGAACGGTCTCTAGTTGTAATAGTCATCCATAGAAAAGGGGTTAGGAGAAGCAAATGGTACGGTCTGGGTCAATGAGGGAGGCAAAATTTGTACTATGTTGTTGTGCAAGTAATTAATGCATTTAAAGGTAGATCATGGAAGCATGCTTGGTATCTGAAATATGAAGTGTGGACAGCTGAAAGCTTTTTGAACCTTTGAAAATTGTCAAATTGGAAGGCGCAACACTGGAAATTATACTAAGGATTGTTGAAAATTAAAATTAAAATACATGACATTATGGGAAATATCTAAAGTTGGGTCTTATGGTCATTGTTCGCAAGAAACGCTATGCAAGTACTGTGTTTCTGTATTTTGGTTTTGGCCTTATCTATTTTATTTACGTATTTTCTCTACCTCGTGAGGTTGAGTATAGTGTCAGGAAACTAGTCTTGTTGTTGTAGATAAATATTGAATGTGAAAAGGAGGGTATGGTGACTATTGTATAATGGATTAGAGTTAGGGTAATATGGAATTTCTTTTATTATGTTTGTAATAGGGTTGCGATGATCCTAAAATGTTTTAATTTATTTTATTCATAGTTGTTCTAGTTAGAATGAAATAATGAGTTGTTAATAAAAATTTGTGAAACTTACTTAATTAATTTTACTCTATTTCTATAGAAAAGAATGCTCAATAGTGATAATGAAATGTTTTGAAGATCTCAAGAAATAAAATAAAAGGTGATACAAAATTATTAAAAAATAAGACCTTATCGTAGTATTTTTTTTTTTCACTTTATAATTAGAAAAATGTTTTACATTTTAATATTATTAGATTTTATATAAAATTTTCAAAACGAGAAATATTTAACTTATGAGACAATTATATTTTAATATTTTTATATTTTTATATTACTATTTCATTATGTCTAGAATTAATATTTAGTTTGACAAAATATATATATATATATAATTGATAATGTAACAATTCATATATTTCATAAAAATAATATTTTTTTCTCTTATTTATTAGTGTAGGAAGTTTCAATTAGAATTACATCCATATCCGGTATTATAAATATTATTGAAAGTTTTATGAGAGCTAATTTATTTTTTTATCTAAATGACTAAAGTTACATATTATAAATGCATTGTATTGTTATCTAAACCAATTAATGAATTGACTGTTTGGGACTACATTTTAGTTAATATCAAAGTGTAATTTTTTTATTTAAAATTATAATAGGTTTAAAATCATAATTCAATTATATATAACTTAAATTACTTAATTTTTATAGGAGGAGAATGTTTTTTTTAACAGCAAGAAATAAATTGAATTAAAGAAGGGACACTTCAGAGGTGTCCTAACTCTTATATAAATACATCTTCAATCTACTTTACAGATCCACTCCACATAAAAGCAATTAATCGGTATGTCCTACTAGAATCAAAATACATACTCTGTATTCTACGCATGAAATCTTGTAATGAAAAATAAAGATAACAAATAAAATACATAAGCCAATTGAGAAGTAAGTTCTTTCAGATTTTCTCCTGAAGATTTTCCATCCCTGGCCCAAGAAGAATGGAGAGTTGCACATACAACATACTCTCATTGAGCAATACTCCTACGTAGAACAAGTCCTTGCAAACAATCTTACTTCACACAAACCACTATCTAATTTCTCGTAAACAATCTAGAGGATGCATGCACCAATTCGAAAAGGATCATTGACATCTTAACCCACTAAATTTAGCCCATGATCAATGATCAAGCTCATAATTATGCCAATGGGAAGATCTCTATCTCATCCACCTAACCAGCCTCAAACCAATAATAAATTTACATCAAACCAATAAATTATCATAAATATTTTTTTTAAAGTTGATTTTTCTTTAACAATCTAATATCTCTCTTTGAAGAATCTTCGATGTGTTGTATATATTCTAATTGCCTCACCAAATAAAACATATGGGTTTTTAAGAGACAATTGGAAATATGTGTTTGATATGAATCTTCATCATGAAATATTTTGAATCATAAAAAAGACATATTTATAAGTTGATTTGTTAATTATCATTTTAATGAATTAATTTTTTGAAAATTAGAAAAAGATAAAGAATAACATCTAGAAAAGGATATTACTTTGAGTGAATCTCTTAACTGTTCTATAAAAGAATCTGAACTATAAGTTCAGAAACTATTATTTACACGTATTAACACCTGTCTATTCATCAAATTGATTCTAGTTAGAATTTTATTTAAAAGTATTCTCCACCCAAAGTGTTGTGGATTTGAGAAAGTCCTCAAACTCCATAGAGACTTGAATACACTACTATTTTATCATTTCCCCTCTATCTATTCACCCATCTTCTATAACTTTGTCACTAGATTCTAAAATAAAAATGAATCTTAGAAATTAAACTCCTCAATGTCCCTTATTCCTAACTTCCTTTCATCTTTGGATTTACAAATGCATTCCCACTTCACCCAAGCTAATTTCCTATCACCTGAGTCTTATTCTCACAAGAAATTTCTTTTTTTATTTTTTTTATCTCCTTACATATGTTCTTGAGTGTTTTCGAGTAAGATAAGTAAAACAATGACAATGCTGATACTAATAGCTTGTTCGTGATTAACTTCATTCTATCCTTTCATCTACTTAACTTATTCCTTATTTTTACCATTACCTCTTCCAAATTTTGTTTTTTTAGATTCTTCCAATTGACAAGCTTAAGTATTGAAAGAAATTTACATTTGGCTTGTGGTTTAAAATCCTGATATAATTCTATTATGAAAATAAAGAGATGATAAAAAATGAATAAAGGATACGAGAATAAAAATAATTTATAAATAGGTACAAAACCTCACCTGGTTTTATAAGTTTGAGTTAGACTTAAAGTCCACTTCTAATATAGTATCAAAGTCTATTCTAGAAAGGTTGTTGGCCTATCGGGCCACCCGCTAGCGGATCACCTTTACATATAAGTTTTACGTTTGAGTTAAGAAATCTCGATGTGAGAGAGGTGTGTTGGAGATCCCACATCGACTAGAGATAAGTCTTTCAATAGTTTATAAGTAGATGCAAACATCATCTTACAAGCCGGTTTTATAAAGTTGAGTTAGACTTAAAATTTTTTCGTTTTCATTCTTATAAAAATTGATTTTAAATCCAATGTGAATTCAAAATATTTAAAAATATTTTTATGACAATACTACTTTTAATATTTACTTCGCATAAAATTAGAGTATCATTAATAAATTGGAAGAAATTTCCCATCACTCATTTATTCCCTATGTTTACCGCTTGAAATAATTGATTCTTGATTGTTTGAAATAATTACGTATGATGAGAAGAATTATCGTGAACTGTCTAATTTACAATCATTACTTTTTCTTTATTAAAATGTCTACGAAAGTGGATTTTCGAGTGAAAATTTTTTAAGGATAAGTTTATAAGATAGAAACAAAATCCTCCATTGAAGTTATATGAGTTTGGCAGCCATTGGAAAAAGGGTGTCTCGCGATAAAAAAATCCAGAAATTTTATTGTCATCCTTGAAACTTCTTTAATAAAAAAGAAATCGATACTGATTTTTTTGATAGAAACGTTTATTCGATCGGCTTCTAATAGAAGCATTTAAGGTTGTATTTTGCTTATGGTACAATAAAAAGCTAGTATATGTTTTAGGAGTGAAAAAGAAACTACAATACTTACGTTTCTGCTTATATTGATTGCATGTAACATCAAAGAAACCATAGTCTAATTAATAACGTATTCATGATACTATGCTAATTTACTTTAGAGTATATATGCGGGTGTAACTTGTGCATGTCACATTGTGGAATTTAAGGGCAACACGGCATTAACATTTCACAGTCATAGTCTTAATCACATATTCATGGCAACGACAAATGAGAGAAAACCCATGGTCAAGCTACTATAAACGTACCCTACCTTACAAGTTAGGTCAAGTTTTTAGATCCAAATTTATGGTATACCATTCACCAACACTTTAATACCTCAACAAATAGAATTTGTGTGAATCATAAATGTTATTAATAATAATAATAATAATAATAATAATAATAATAATAATAATATTATTATTATTATTATTATATAATTCGATTTCTTCAAAAAAATTAGTCATTTATTAAATAGAATTTTAATTAGTCTAGATATTTGGAGCTAACTTTTACAAATGTCTGAGATCACTAGGTTTACCAATGAATTTTGTCGCACCCTAAGAATCTTACTTCAAGAATTGATTAAAGAAAGTCACATAATCCACTACGAATTAAGAATATCAGAAATAAAATTACAATTAAGTAAAATTGAAATTATTTAAATTGGACATATTTTCAATAAAAAAATTAATTTAATTTCAAGAAAATAAATATTTTCATATATGTTCCATTCAAATAGCGATGAAATCTTTATTTAGAGAACAAATGTATATACCTATCTTTGTAATACTAAGATATAATTGACCAAAACAATTAATGATCACAATGAACCTTAATGAAGGTCCAATACATAAATAATTATTCAAAATACTCAATTGACCTAGAAAGTTTTCATCCTACGGAATGGAATTAATGTAATATAATATTATATATTTAAATGAATAGACAAATATTAGAATCCTAGAACCCAATAATTTATAGAATATGATATGAAGTGTGTTGAAGACTCAAATAACTCGTGGACATTTACTAATATCACATTAAATAGAACCACCTATTGTTATGAGTAGATTTTGAGAAGGTAAATGATTGTCTTTCAAAACTCTTATAATAGAGCGAAATAACAAGAAAATTAAAATTAGAAGATATTTTAACTTTAGAGAAATCAACTCCATTTAAATAAATATCAAAACTGAATCGTTTTGGTTAATTAGAAAACAGGTTGTAAGACTTTCAGGTATTAAAGATATTGAGAGGTTTAATAAGACTTTCCTTGATAAGTGGAAGTGAAAATGAAGAATGAAAGTAAAAAAGGATTGAAAAGTGATATCATTATTTCAAATTATGGGTCTTAGAAAAGTTTAAACTTTGTAAGCAACAACAATAGTGAATTCAGACGGTGAAGGAACCTAAGAAGCATATGATGGAAAAGTGAGGGAGGATACTAGTTTAATGAGAACCTTAAATGGAAAGTTGGAAAAAGTAACATAATCTATTTTTGGGATGATTGTTAACACTCAAGAAAGCTTTCTCTAGAATTTTTGCAAATTCAACTCAAAAATGCCTTAAAGTAAAAGAGTTTGGGGTTTGAAATGGACAGGTTTGGGTGTAGAAATTCAGTTGGAGAAGGGCATGGTTTCAGTGGGAAAAATCATTAGTTGATTTTCAACCATCAAGAGGTGTGAGTTAAATAAGACAAAAGATGATGAGTGGGTGTGGAAAGGAGAATCGAAAATATGTAAATTATGAAGGGTGCTTATAATAAGAATGTGAACAGAAGTGTTGGAGGTTATGAGGAGGTATTTCAAATGTTATGAAAAATGAAGGGACTACCTTTCTCTCAGATATGTGGCTGGAGAGTTTTTCACAATAAGTTGTCAACTAGAGATAAAGTTCATAGTTTAGGTATTCTTATTGTGAACCTAATGTGTGTTTTGTGTAATTCTTGTACTGAAAGTGTGTGTTATTTGCTTCTCATGTGTAAGACAACATGTATATTATGGGATATGTGTGACAATTGATTTGAGGTGCAATCGGTGCACTAATATCACTAGAGAACACTTTTTAGGATTTCAGTTGGATGGGACTACTAGGAAAGGTAAAAGTTTGTGTAGTACTATATGACTGATTATAATATGGTACATTTGGAAACACATAAATGATATCATTTTAAAAAATAAGAAGTGTAACATTCTAGAGGTTTTTGCCCTTGTATAAGTTAAATCATGGGATGTAGCAAAAGCTAAATATAAAAATGTCAATTTTACATTCTAACTGGTGTATTGATTCGTTAACTTACATGTCATTGATTTCATGAGTGTAATTTGGTATGCTATTAAAAGTGGGCAGGTTGTCCATAGGAGGAAGATTTGTCTAAAAATTTGTATTTTGTTGATGTAGGGAATGAGATAGCATCATGGATGTTTGAGTTGTAAGGATTGTATGCCGTTCATTTCTTATAATTTTGTTAATCCTGATTATTTGTACTGTATTCCTTGTCCTCACATCTTGTTTTAAAATTGTTAGTACAAAAATGATAGTTGTAGGGATAGATATTATTTTGTTTTGAGATAGGATTGACAAAATCATAGGATTTGCTTTTTGGAAGGAAAATCCTTTTGTAATGAGTAGGCTAACGATTTTGGTATAAAATGCTCATATTTTTGCTTTTTGATTTTTTTTATGTAAATAAGTTAAAATAATAACTTATTTGTTACTAAATAAAAGAAAATCATAACTTAATTTCAGTAGAAAATAGTAGAAGTCTTTTGTTCTAATAAAAAGACATTATTTAGATAATCCCTCAATTTAGTTTAACTAATTTTAGTATAAAAAAGGATCACTCTCATCTTCTCGTATCTTAAAAATGACTTTATCTTTATTTCATACATCAAATTAGTTAATTATAAATGTTAATTTATTTTTGAATACACATGGAACATGGAGTCTTCAGAGTATTAAATTTTTTTTTAATCTATGAATACATATCTATATGTATTATTATTATTTTTATTTTATATAATTTATATAAAAATAGATAATTTAATTTTCGTTGTGTTATGAATATTTTGCTTTATTATTAGATATTTAAGACAATATTCTAGCCTAGTTCCGAGTTAAAATATTAAGTTAAGGAGTCCATTAAAAATTATATTATAATTTTACTAATAGTTTAAATAACATAGATTGTGTAGTAAAAATGTGAAGCAGGTTGATAATGCTCTTGTAAAATGTATCTAAAAAATCATCTTACTATACGAAGTTGATGTTGGATTATCAAAAATTCTTTCGAGAAGTCATATATTTGTTTTGCTGAAAAATAATCAACAAAATATCATAAAACATCAAATTATCTTGACTTCACATATATTAAGTTAAAAATAAATTTTTAGTATCATATGGTGTATGAAACATGTATGATATGTGTCAGAAACTTCATTAATGATATAATTATAATAATTTAAAATGTGTATAATTGTCAATTGTGTTCATTGCCATGTTTAAAACAGGAGCAATACTAGTTATATTAAACTATGGTGAGTCAAGAGCGTGGTGCGTCTAATGTCAATTTTTCTTTCTTCTATCTTCTAAGTATGTATTTTATATATATATATATATATATATATATATATATTATTAAAACTATACACCTTATAACATGAGATTACTCTAAATCTGAATAAAAAAGACCAACTTTCAAAGAATTTTAAATAATATAAATTAAATAAGAATTCATATTATTTAAAGTTTTTTGGAAGTTGGTCTTTTTTATATTCAGGTTTAGAGTAATCTCATTTGTAAGGTGCATAGTTTTAGTAAGATACAAGTTATCACAAGATTAAAATTTAATTAAAATTTAATTATGCTTATAGTGTCTGATTTATCTTGATATTAAGGTCAAATTCATTTTTATATAAGAGTTGAAATATTCTTTTAATGTTTCCTTTTAATTAAATTCGTTTTTTATTGATAAATAAAATTATTACTAATTAAAAAATTCACTATACTGTAAAATTTAGAGAAAAGAAACTTTTATTTGACACATTTACACTATCAAATATGATATAACACAGTCTTAACACAATTTTAATAGAAACAGAGACACTGTTTCCTTTAAGAAGTGAGAAAACTTATTCTGTATATAAACTTTTTAGATTGTTATATAAATTAGATCTACTTTACACTTTTTGGATTTGAAATGAAAAAAATAGATCGGCATGTTATATTAGAAAATAATGTGTTCATATTATTATATTTAACTATTTTTTTATAAATGATTTTGAATATATTTTTTATTGATATTTAAATAATTTATAATAATAATACATGTATAATATATTTGTGTTTGGTATCTATGTTATGTGCTTCATAGGATGTAATTAATAATTCTCACCATTGTTAACTATTAACTATGTATTTGGTGTAACTTGCTGTGTTTATTATGTTTATGAGTTTCTTTGAAATAATATGATAATGTGATATATAGTTGAAGTATAACTTAAGGAGGATGCATGGGTTTGTTTATTAGTATATCCTTGTATTTTCTCATATTTTCTTTCTATTACAATCATACTTAATATAAATATATGTTATTTTACAAATAGGAACACCAAATATAAAAACAATTGAAAACTTTATACTATTATATTTTATAATTCAACATATATTTCAAGAGATAAATTTTGTAAATTTTATTTGAATGTATTTTTATATTATTGTAGTTTATATTTTTAAATATATTCCAAAAGATAAATATTGTAAATTTTATTTGAATAAATTTGTAGGAGTAGAAAACGCATTATAATAACATTAAAAAATTTAAATTATAAAACTTGGGAAAAATGGCATTGTCCAAAAAGGTAGGTTTCTGTTGTGGGAAAATAATTATTAAATTCGATCATAACTTTAGTTTGTTGGGTAGGCTAGTCTGGGAGCATCATGTTTCTTATTCCAACTAATATAATTAATGTCACAAAATATGGATGCTCATTAATAACGATATTGTTATATATAGAGTATTTTTAATCATATTATTGATGTCAAAACAATCAACTTATTATGACACTGATTTCTATAGAAATTCATGGGAATGAATTTTTCTTCTTTTCATAATGTTACAACTTATTAAAGAATCTGAATTTAATTCCACTGAAATCCACAATATGTCAAATGTAGTATGATATATAACTGAGAAAACTACATTTTAAGTAGAATGATATAAAATTATTTTATATTGCAAATGAATTATAATTCTTTATATTTATTATCTATGATTGAATAATTATATTAAAAAAAACCTTATCATCCTCCAAACCTACTAAGTTTTTATAATAATTATTTTAAGAGTCACGTTTTAATTAATTAATGATGTACACGTTTATCAAAATTAAACTCAATAAAGATAGTGAGACATTTCAAACACCAGATAGATTTTATTCATATCAATTAATATCATATAGAATTTATCATAATTTTAACCTTAAATTAAATAGTCATAATAATTTTCCACCATATTTTTTATAAAAGAAATTCCAAATAAAGACCCAGTCAAGGGAGAGCCTCTGAATGAAAAAAAAAAAAAAGAAGAAGAAAAACAGTGTTAGGTTCACATTAATTGCTTAGTTTTGTTTTTATTAGAAAAGGATCACTTGATCTTGACAGAGTAAGTGCATTGAATACAGTCATAAGTTCCATATATACTTTCATCTTTTGCCAATTTTTACAATTTATATTTTATTGTATCTTATACATCATTAGTGTATAATCTTTTATATTATGAACTATTTTAAAATAATTATTGTAAAAGCTGTCAATAGTAACAATTTATCATTGAATGATTATTGAAAAAAAAACTTTTTCACTATTATAACTAAATTCTTTAAATTAGTATGATAAGATATAAATGTTTATATTTGAGATTATATTCAACAATATGTATTATATTCTCCTTTTCTAAACTACCCTAAACAATTATTATTCATAAGTAAGGACTATTTTGGAATTCGAATAATGCAATCCAAATTAATGGGACGGTGCATTTTCTTTTAAACCCACCACACATGGCGGATTGACGGTGCCTGCCAACCATCTTTATTTTCTTCTAAGTTACTCATCTCTTCTATATACATTCTCTAGATAGATACAATTTTTTTCTATCATTGTTAAAATTTTTTAAGAAATTTGGAAGAATTATATATGTATACACAATAATAAACAAACTATTTTATAAATAGTATTATATTTTTTTTATTATCGATAACAAATTAATGGAGACAGTTTGTTTAAGGAAATGATGTTAGTTTATGATTAAGTAAGCTAAAAATACTTAGAATAAAAAAATATGAACTATTTATTATAAATATAAAATATAATTTATATGTTTGAAAATATTAATTGCCAAGTTTTATTATAACATATGTTCAAAATACATTATTTTTCTATATATTCTAGTTATATAAATTTTATTTTAGTAGTAAATTTAAAAGAGTAAAAAAAAAAAGTTTCAAAATTTTCAAAACAAATTCTTCTAGTAAGTCTAACGCGAACAGAGTATTCACTTGGCTTTTTTAAACCTTTTGATTGTAGAATTGTTATATTATTTAATCTGTTTCAAATATTTGTATAAGAAACATAGAACATAACCAAAGTTATTGTCAATCCTTTCTATACATTTGAAAACAAGAAATATATTATATAATTGTATAATTAAAAAGTAAAATATAAAAATTTTAAAATAAGAATACTAGTAAATGCTACTTAAATATTTTTTATAAACTTTGATATTGATCTTGTTAAACAAAGATTTTGAAAAAAAAAATTAATTTGAATACTGTAGATGAAAAAAAAATAATTAAAAGTTTATGTACAAGTGATTAAATACAATTTTTTTTATTAAAACCGCTATAGAAGTTAGTACATAATTTGTATCAATTGTATAATTATTAAAAATATTTTTCTACTAAAATTCAAACTGTGTCACCGAATCCTACGAAAGACTATATACTAGTTCATTTATGTTATGAACTCAACAGTAGTTGATACATAATGAGAAGCAACCACTATTCTGTTATGAATGACAGTAACCAGTTTTGAATCATAAGGAATGTGCAGACCTATATATCTATCTCCACGTGCCTCCATCATTGTATTATGAAGCTGATGAAAACCACAGCTTTAGGTTTAATTTTTCTACAAGCCGTTGAAAGACCATATAAAATCATGTGGTATGCAGTGAAAGTAGATGATATGTTGACCATCTTTTATTAAAAAGTATACCAAATATATGAATATTTTGAAGGTTGAAATACTAGTGAAATTCTGAACTGCTTTCTTTTTTTGTTGACAGAATTCAGAAGTTCTTTCAGTTTTTAAAGAGAATTAGGTTTTTATTTGGATTAACTATAGTTTTTTATATTCACCAAAAATAAACTATAGTTTTGTTAAAAAAAAAAAAAAAAAAAAAAAAAAAAAAAGGATGTGTTTTATTTATATGAAAATGTGGGGTTTTTTATTTATAAAGGAAAAGAGAGAAGGGGG
>Ga0099825_1004923_pt1 | contig 17395 bp, 5 predicted proteins | sample SiratroredBW_FD_76838 | JGI IMG/M metagenome (GOLD analysis project Ga0099825, IMG submission 76838) | Root nodule microbial communities of legume samples collected from California, USA - Siratro red BW | ecosystem: Host-associated > Plants > Roots > Nodule | place: USA: California | collected...
AAAATAAAGACCATCTTATGGTTATAACGACTTTAAATACATCGAATATATATACAAGTGTATATACAAAACAAAAGGAAAATCAAATTAAGGACATATAATCCTTAAGGTGTTCCAAAACCTATATTTGCAAATTCTTATGTACATGATACAGTCATCGCAGTTCAAACACAACAAGACAAGCAAGGGTAAGCTAGAAAAATAATGTTTTTAACTTGTAAAAGTAAAAAGAATTAAAGAGAATAAATTTAAGAATTTAAATATCAACTCTCAAATAAAATACAAATAAGTCTATCATTCAATCACAATCTTTTATATTATATTCCAGGTCTATTGACTTCAACATGATTCATTTGCCAACCTTGATTTTCTTTCAATCCTCGGTACTCTGATCTCATATCAATCAAAATGATTGCATATAGACTCATCATTTAGTCATAACAATAATCATGTCATCTCAATCATTCTGAAGCTTATAGGTACATATGTAACCATGATACCTTGGTTTCCTTTCAACTCCCATCATACATAACACACATCAATTCAATCATATTGAAGGATATAGAGGCATATGTAACCATGGTACCTTGATTTGCTTTCAAGCCCCAATACACTAGTTTCATTTCAACCAAAATGATTACATATAACTTTATAATCTGGCATTACACATATCATTTCAATTCCACTAAAGAACAATCAAAAGTTCTCACATGCTACTTTCTAACACAATTACTAAAATCAGGTGAATTAATCACACCAAATCAAAATAAATAATCAAACTTATTAGATTTGATAAGAAAGATCATTATAATTATATTTGTATTTATTTTGTAATAAGGTCAGATTCACCTAAATTTATTACGGTTCAGTCTGATATTTGTTATTAATAAGCACATTATTATCATTCATCTCAATTTATTCTGATTAATTCTAATTTATCTTAATCATGCTTTATTATAGTAATTGGCCATTCTTAACTCTCAATATCAGAAAGTAGAGAAAGAAGCACAATAAAGGTGAAAATTAATTCTTCAGTAATTATTGTCAAGTAAATTGATGATTTATACAGCTGCATCCTAAAACATTAATCAGATTCTAGATCGTTTTGTTGTCCTGTAGAATCCTAATTTTGTTGGGCTTAGATCTCTTGGGCCTCGTGGGCCTCTTCTGTCTTTGTTACTCAATATTAAATGGAAAATATACAGTGGTTTTAGACAAGACCTTATAAATATGACTAGGTATATAGAAAGTATCATGTATAATATTTTTTACACTCTTACTGACTTGACTTCAGCGTTTGAGAGTGTAGTAGACTCCATTCCGTACAACTGGACTACAGGACGACCTTCACTCAGGTCAGGTAAGAAAAATATTTAATTAAATTGAATAATTATATATAATATATAATCATATATTTATTTACTTTTTTGAATATTAAACATGTTAATTTAAATAAAATATAAAACTAATAAAATTTAAAAATAAAAAACATACAAGTTTCTAATAAGCAATTCATGTATACACATAATTATAGATATAAAAAACTTAAGAAGTTAAATCATATGATAACCAGAACAAATGACATACCATAATAGATTAAAAAAAATTGTTTTAGCTACAACTAGGTTTATACATAGAAGCAGAAGCTATTAAATGTATATAATAAGTTATTAAGATATAAATAATAAATGTATTACATAATAATATAAGAAAATACAATTTATAATTATTAACTTATATGTTTAAAGTAATAATCTGAATTTTAAAGAACTTTTTAAAACTTATATATTCTAAGTAATAAGTTAAACTTTAATTTTATTTTGTCAACAACAAATATCAAGTGAGAAATTCTGTCTGATCTTTAATGATAATGTTATTTGTGATTCACTCTAGTAATGTCTAACAAATTTTTGATGATGGGATAGTTAGTCATAAAATTTTAAAATATCGTGTCTGCATATCTTTTCAATTTTATCGGGTGTGACTTTAGAATCATGTGACTTTAAAATTATTTATGAAAATAGTTAAATAGGTTAAATATAATTTAATTTAATTTAATTAATAAGATAATTGACATAAAGAAAATACATACTTTTCTGCTGTCTCCGCATCTTTATTAACATAATATATGCTTTTGAAAAACTATAAAAAATAAATAAAATTATAAAGAAAAAAATATAATTTCACGACTATTTTTTCGTTAAAGAATTCTTTAATTTATTTTAAATTGAGAAATAAAATTGTTTTATTGAAAAAAGATATTATAAGTGTTTAAAAAAGTTCTATTATTTATGTAAAGTATACGTAATAAAACTTTTAATTTAATAAATATAAAAGAAATTTATTGAAAAATGGAAACAAAGTAGTTATAAAAAGTTGAGATACGTATAGATGATTAAATTAGATTTTGATATAATATAAATATAAATGTGTTATGTTATAACCAGATTTGATTAGATAAGATGCATTTATATTTGTTATCAAGATTTGATTAGATAAAATATACTTATATTTTTTTTAAACTTGATTAGGAGTTAGGGTTTTGATTTTCTACATATAAGAAGTTTCACCTCACATATTAACACACTAGACAATCAGATAAAAGTAATTTCTGAAATACCTTTTCTCCTTTATAATTTATAATTTATTTACTATCCCTGAGTGTTAAAAGGTAATCTCTTCACACAAAAAAATCATTTTTATTTAAAGAATACTACATGCGGATATAAATTCATAAATAAATTAATTATTATACAAAATATTATTTAAAGATTTTATCGTATATTACGTATGGAATTCTTTTTGTAAATTTAAATTAATAAAAAATTTAAAAAACTTTTCATATTCTTCCTTTTTTTTTACATCTCTTAAACCTAAAGCTCTCTCAAAGCTCTCACCGTATACCCAAAAGACTCACTCTTCTCGCGAGATTCATCTTCAGTGTTTCAGTGTACATTGCGTTTGTGCTTCGAGTTTGCGCGATTGGGTGGAACACTCCACCCTGGAAGCAGGTGTTGCTCCGCCGTTGGTGTCTTTTGCAGGCTAATGGCACTGTTTGCATTTGTGACCAAGCGAGATTCCAAAACATATTTCCCACAGATCTTGACATTGTCTTGCCGCTAATTCTTCGTAATCGAGAAACTCTTCCTCGTAAGTCTCGTTGTCCTTCAATTCTTCCTGATTGTCAGAGTCAATCAAATTATGTTGGTTAGGGTTTAGGTTTTCAGATTCTGTTGATGATTTGATGTGATTGCATAATAAATTTGATATATGGTATTTGTTTTGAATGACAAGAGACAATAGAAGAAGATTTGTTTAGTTTAGTGTGAATTAAAAGGAGATTTGATTGCGATCTTCTGTTTGATTTTAGAGGTTTTGAATTGGTTCATAGAAAAGTAGAAGAAAATGGACCCATGAAAGGAAAGTGAAAGAAAATTGAAAGGAAAGAAATAACGTTGCGTGAGTAGTTTTGGCATTGACAGCTGTATTGAATCCATGGGGTATTGTCTTGTTCTGACAACGAGCCTCTGTCTTTCCTCTTTGCAAGGGAGACACTTTCACCATATTAGGCAACTTTTCCCAGTAAGATCTAACCCCCTCCCTTGTAGAAGGGCAATGGAAGAGTGAAAGGAAGTGGGGTCATGGCTTTCCCTACCCATTATGAGGAGTGAGTGATATGTGGTCGGAGCAAATAGCAATGACAGTGTGATATGTCGTTGCAGGTAGCTATAGGAAAGAATGAGAAAGGTCTATCCATTTTGCTTAATTGGCTGGAAAACAAAGTTAATATTTAAGCCAAAATAGGACTTAATATTTTACTTAATGTCTGTCCATAGGGATTCACAGTTTAGGACGAGAAAATATGAGAAGATATTTAAGTCAAGATTGATGTTGACCGTTTAAGCCAAATGATAGATAAAAAGTACAGTATTAGGTTGAGGCTATGTTTGTAAATAGAATTATGTAAATTGAAAATATTCTTGAAGAGAATAGAGACCATTACAATGTATAGTCATTCATCCACTATTTTGCTTGGAATCAAAAGAATATTGATGGGTACTGTTTAAAAGAATAGAAAGGTCAAAAAGTGATCATCTACCGGTTGTGATTATCAAGACACAAATTGGTGGCAGCATTTTTACAGTTACTATGTGTTGATCTTATTTAGTTCAATAATTATGATTACTAGTTAATTAGCTCCTAATTATAGCGGCTTCATATCTGTCAGCATCAATTGTGGCTAACAACTGAGACAGTCTTTCACTCAAGTCATCCACATCTCTGTGTAAGCTTCTGATGTAGTTACAGGTCTCCCGTAGGACCTTAGATGATGATACCTGCAAACCATAAGTCAGTGTCTAAATTACCTATAGTACCTTTCTTTGGAGTCTCATAGCATTCACTCTTTTTGGGGTTGTGTTACTGTTATTAATCTTTAACATTTATATATTTTCAAAACTATACATATATTTGTATGATCGAGTCAATGTGAATCCTTTGACGATTATAGGGATCTGCATAAGATTTGGAGCTGTTGGTAACTTTTCTCATCCTTTGACGATTATAGGGATCTGCATAAGATTTGGAGCTGTTGGTAACTTTTCTCTTAAAATATGGTCAATTTGTGATTATATTCATGTTTGAATATTTCCTTTTTCTTTTTCAAAAACGTTTTAAATTGTATTTTTAAATTTTTTTTTTCAGTTATAGTTTTAAATGTTTGAATGAGACTAGCCGCAGTTATACTTATTTTTTCAGAAATTAAAATTTTGATTAATGAGACAAAAACCAAAAATCTGCTAAATCAATTTATAAAATTTGCATAATGATATTATATAAGGGTATAATGCATTCATTAAGACCTTAAATTGTAATTCAGTCCATACAAAATGTACCTATAGAATTTAAAAAAATAAATAACTTTTCGTCCAAAACATGATAGTATGTTGCATAGTTTTATTTATTTTTATATACATACAGCTACATTTCTGTTCATAAACTTTTATTTCTCTTTTCATTAGTTATGTTTTGATTGTTTGTAAAAAAAATTATATTTAATTAAGATATTCACATAGAATTATAACTCTTCATAAACGGCCAATCAATAGCTTCCAAGATGGTTCTATTTTGAGTAATTAAAAACAAAGATTTCCGATATATTTTATAATAGTTGGAAAAGTAAAACTAAAAAAAAAACTAAATCTTTATATTTTTATTAAAATATTCTAATTCTGTTAAATTTCTGTATTTTATAAATGATATATATGTCGTTATGATATTATTTTTGACTTTCAGATTATAAAAGAGTGAAGGAAAACATGTTTTGCAAAGATCTGTGGATGATAATTTTGTCAAAGCTTCCGGTGAAATCTCTTTTGAGATTCTCGTGTGTGAGCAAGTATTTTCAATCTCTCATATGCGATTCAAGTTTTGTGAAACTACACCTTCAAAATTCACCCAAAGGCACCAATTTCCTGTTAAGCTACTCAAACCACGATTCCTTTTATGTCTTTCCCTCACATATCAATTCCTGCTTTGAAGATCCATTACCTTTCTTTTTTGATGATGATGATATGTCTGAGTCTCAAAAGAACAAGTATCAGGTTATTGGTTCATGCAATGGCTTGGTTTGTTTGCGTAAATTGGATGGTAAATGGGATGCTAACGGATCAAACATGTTTCACTTATGGAACCCCGCCACAAGAAAGTTATTTGAAAACTTGCATTGTAAGTTAAACCTTCTTCCTTTGAACCAAAAAGTTGTTATGTTAGGGTTTGGCTATGATAATTCAAGGGATATCTACAAATTGGTAGTAATAGTTAGTCATTCAAATTCAGAAGAGTATCCTTTTAGATCTTTAATATGCAACATGGAGGACAAAAGTGGATGGAGAGACATTCAAACTTTTCCTGCTGATCCTACTACAACGATAGGTCATGGAATATACCTAGAGAACACTCTTAACTGGGTAGGGTTACTACATAGTGAACATGTTGATCTTAGATTTAATGATATGATAATTGTTTCACTTAATCTTAAGACTGAGACATATACACAGTTGTTGCTTCCTGGTGATCTTAGTGAGGTGAAGATATATGATTTACTCTTTTCTGATCAAGAGATAGATCGCAGTGAAGCTCCACTTATTGGGATTTTAGGTGGTTGTTTGAGTCTTTTTCTTCATAACGGGAGGACAAATCATCTAAGCATATGGCAGATGAAAGAGTTTGGCAATCAAAATTCTTGGAGTCCCTTGCTGATCACATCTCTTCGAGATCTCGGAATTGATGGCACGATATACGCTGCTTTACTACCTCTTTGCATGATTGAGAATGATCGTGACATCATCATCATTTACGATATATATCATCATGGTGTGCAAAGAGTAATTTATAATCAGACAGATAAAACAGTGAAGTCTACATTGATTTGTGAAGACATATGGTGGATCTATCATTTCGATTATGTTGAAAGTTTGGTTTCTCCTGTTAATGTTGAAAGTTTGGTTTCCCCTGAGAGATTAGAACTGATAGAAGAACTTTCATGACAAATTGTTAAAGAACAATTATTTTTTTTTTTTTATCTTTTTTATGTTTTCTTTGCATGCTTTGTAGATGATTACTTTATTTTGATTTATGTGGTTGATTTTTCAATTCAAATTTAATATAGGATTTATCTCATACTTTATATTATTAACATGTTACTTAAAATTTAAACCAGTGATCTTATAATATTAAAAGAAAAGTAATTCGTTTTAAGCTTCTGATATGGGATTATTTTTATCACATCACAACTATAACTAAATTAATTGAAAATTTAAGTTTATTTCGATGACATTTTAAAAATGTCATAAACAAAAGAATAGACAATTAGGAAACAGTACATATACACTTACACTAAAATCAAAATTAAAATTAATTGAGATAAAAGGTTATTCACGTATTTTTTTATCATATTAATTTAGTTTAAAATATGATTAGTTTAATTGTTAAAGGATATAATGACACATAATATTACTGGTTTTAATTTTTTAAAATTAATATCGCGTATAGGAGGAGGAATCTCCAAAGTAAAGGACTAAACTGTTGTGTGTTGCTCTTAAATTTGTCTTTTTTGAATTTTGAGATTATTTCTATAATTTTTGTGTATTTATGGGTTATCAACAGGATTTTTTTGAATTAAAATTTTTGCGTTAAAAAATATCTACAATTTTTTGAATTTTCAGAGTTATAAAGTGTTATCATATATTTTATTATGTTTTTAATATCAACAACGGGATGATTTGTAATAATTTCTTATCTGTTTTAACTTATTTTTCTTAATATATTTACTTCTAATTTAAATTTAAATTTAATTTTTTTATAAATTGAAAATAACAATACATTATAATGTAAAATACTTATCATGAATCTAAACTATAATTTTATGTTTAAACATACTAATTTATCATCCGCTTTAATTATATATCATATATTTGAAAATATTTATTTGCTATATGTACTAAATACCTGCGCAATAAGACTAAAATACTAATTGTTGATATATTAACAATTAAATTTTAAAAAAAATTAAAATTTTGATAACTAAAACCGTAAATAAGAAGTTACTCTAAATAAATTCATATTTGATTGAAATATTCAAAATTGATTAACACTTTTTTAAACGGGCCAAATAATATTATATTCCATACCATTCCATATTTTATATTTTTACGAGAAGTAACAAAAATTTAGTAAATATATTAATATTTGATTATAAGATATTTATATTTGATTAAAACTCTTTTATAATAGGATAAATATAGTAAATGTTTTCCTATTATCAATTAAAATCTAGATTTTTCTATAACTTGGTTCTAACCTAAGCACACGATAATATATTTATTTTATTTTATAATATTGTAATTTGATCCTGAATTTTTGTTATGTATTTTAAACTTAAAAAGAAACTTGGAGCAATCGAAAGAGAATTTGTTTTCTTCATCGGTTTTGCAACTTGCAATAGTACTTCCTCACCCAGTCTTTGCAATCTCTTCTCTAAACAAATTCTTTAAATTAGATATTTTTTGAAAAATAAATAGTGTAATTTTGTACCTATTTTACTCAAATGGTTAAATTTAGAAAAATTTATAATTATAAATAAGTTACGTTTATAAACGCAACTTCAAACAATAAATTTTACTTTATTTCTAAAATTATGTTATGAGGATAACTTATTGTTTTGATATTAAAATCTGTCATTGAGCACAGTATAATTTTTTTTAATTAATGGAGGTCACACTTTTTATATATAACTATGTATAGTTTTTATGTCTTTTAAGTATTTTAGTTTTTCAACATGTATGCTAATAATAAGTCAACATGAATGCAACTTTAATGCATCAAAGTTTTGTTCATTTTTTAATTATTTAAAAAATCTAGATAGTTAAATATCAAAATAGTTAAAATTAAATATCAAAGCTATCATATCATAGTAAAAGACACTCATCATAAGGTGACCAGATAGTGTTTGTCAATGATAACATAATAAACATATCCAACCCCGAGTTGTCCTTGAACATTATCATATTACGATGACATCATATCCTCAAAGGGGTTATATGAAATTCAGAGTGCTTATATATAGAGAAAAAGTTGTAAAACAGAATAACGAGTTCATCCGTGGCATCATTACCGCCATAACTCGGAATCAGAATGTAGATCCATTCCATCCAAAGTTGGAACCCTGCAGAACAGGCAAAGCACTATAAGCATTCAGTATCAGCAATATGGGACTAATTATTCATTGGCATAGAAAGTTTTGGTAGTTAGCATCAAAAAGAAATTTGGCTGGATTATCAAGTATACACACAGCTTATAGAGTCTACTATGAAATCTAGAACAGTGAGGATTTATTTACATGACCTAGTGCTGGTGTAAAGCATGCAAACATTGTGCATATTCTTGACTCTGATGGGCCTAAACAAAAAGGAAGAATGGAATAAGAGATTGCAAGGTAACGCCCTTCTTTTGAGGAGAAGTCTCGATACTAGATACTTGCCTTGGTGTCGTAAAACTTCAAGAAGAATCGCGACTTTGGCACAGACAACTTGGTTTCAAGAATTGAAGCAATGGCGGCACTAAGTTTCTTGTTCACATCAGGGCTCAGACCACCAATGGACACCAATTCACCATAAGCCGCTGGCTGCTCATTCCCACCAAAAGATATGGGTACTGATCCTTTCAATACAATCATCACATACTGCAAAAAGATAAAACAGAATCGAAAAGTTTAAAGACAAGCCAAATAAATAAAATGAAGAAAATAATATTGCAAAGCAAGAAGAAATATAGTAAGAGAAAATAGAAATATAAACTCGATCGTAATATAATCGAACCACAAAAAGTTCACGTGATATCATATTTATTAACTATAACTCCACCGTAGCAACATCTCCCAAAAAGCATCCATCAAGAAGCATGAAGTTTAAAACGAGCAGTTTGCCAAAGGCAGAACCGAAATCACAAAATATAACAGGTTACATTGATATAAAATTAAACCGAAACAGTGTGTCACTCGATGTTGCTCAACATGTTCAACACAGAATTAAGAAGCTTAACTTGACAAATTAGAAACTACAGCCAAATTAGAAACAACCGCAATATAAATATAACACAGGTAGAAAAACGTACCTCACAACATCTTACTATCAACACTGTTGGAAATTTTTATAAGGAAAGACTTGGAAGATTCACCACTAATGAGCCATGAATCAACCAAAAATAAGAGATCAAGACATCACTTTCAGACCAAACCCTCCAAAACCTTAAGTTGTAGGTTTTTATTTCATATTTGGCACTCAACTTTGTCTTTTGTATTTAATATAAGACTTTCAACTCATACTTGTATTATCATTTTAAAGTCATACTTGTATTCCTTATCATTTTGAAGTACGGGAAAGGTATTTACTACTTTGTAATAACAAGCATACATCAATAGAACCACCAACTCAATTCAATTGAAAAGAAACTACACTAATCTATCAAAAGGGAAAAAACAGAGAGACCTGTAGAACATGAATATGGCGATCAAGTATCAAGATATGCTTTATGCAGACACAGCAACTGATTCCATCCTTTTATCCTCCAAAACCAAATCTTTTCCATTTTCACCTCATTCGTAGAAACAAAAATTACATCCAGCATATTGATTCGGCACATTATGTATTACAAACATACCGAAAGTAAAGTTGAATCCTCAACACAAAATCAAACCCGGTCTCACAACAAAAACAATAACTCTTGATTCAAATCACAATAATAAGACCAAGAACCCTAGACACCGAGGCAAAAAAAAAAGAAAAGAAAAGGGGAGAGTCCCTGAACTAATCAGCAATTTGCATTTATTAAAATATATAGTTGCATAAAAATTAAATTAAATTGAAATACTACACTGTGAAAATAGAATCGAAGCGTAAAAAGCCAGAAACGGGATTTTCAAAAGACGTTACAGAACCGTTAAACGGAGAGTGAGAGAGTTAACGTACGGCTTCGGGTTTGCCAATGATGCTGGCGACGGTTGAGGTGGCTTCGGCGAGAACGGAAGAGGTATCGACGCCGTCGAGGTTAACGTTGGTGGAGAGGTTGAGGCACGGCATCGTTTCACTCTGCAGCTCTTGCTCTGTTCTTCTGCCACTGATGTGAAAGTGAAAGGTAAAATCTCTATCTTCTCTACTCAACCCTCCTTATATCGGCTACCGATATTTCACAATCCCCACAATACCCTTCTCCTCAACTAACCTTTTCTTTTATTACACTTGGTCGTTTTTAGTTCGACCAAGAGGATACAAATGTCCAAAGGAACAAGTTTCATGGGCTGTTCAAATAGCCCATTTTAATTGGGCTTACTCAATCCAATTGATGTAAAACTATGATAATGTCAGATATTAAAATAATAACAATTTTATACACGTATTAATGACAAATTATATTTAAAAAACTGGGAAATACTCCAAATAAATGGAAGATAATGCAAAATTTATGTAGAATGTTTTAATTTTGTTTTCTATTTTTCATAAAGTAAGAATATCAATCTAAAAATATGAAAAACCAGTTTTATATAAACACTGAATTAATAAAAAAATTCTTGACTCATGTTCTACTCGATGAAATGATATAAACTCAGTTTTATTAAAAAAAATAGACTTACATATATTAACCTTTAACTCTAGAGTTACGAAACAGAATATGTGAAATTCAGAAGTTAGTAACTTTGTTCTAAAAATTTTGAGACAAAAATAATATTTTGGCTTCAATGAATAACTGCAATTTTTTTTTTCAAAAGTAACATATATCACTTTACTTTCATCCATTTAAAGTAACCATTGTCGTTCCACCAACCAACCTTTTATAATCATGTATGCAATATTTTAAGGTATGCTTAAAGTTTTAATTATGTACGGACATTAATAGTGACTTCTACACTATATATATAATCTTATTATGTTCCAACTACAGGTTGGTAAATATTTATATCATTAATTAAATGGTTAGGCTAGTAATTAAAGACCATTAAATGCTTATATGAATAGAAAAAATAGGTGGCATTTCAATTATACACACAACTGGGAAAGTGAGGGTTGGTTCACTTTTTCTTGATCTAAAAATTAACTTAATATTGGTTTATTTTTTTTATGAGTTAGAAATTTTGTATTTTGACTCAATTTATTATAAATTTGTGGATTTCTTTAGTTAAGTATATTTTATTTTTTTAACTTGCTTCATATATGTATGATAATAATTAAACGGTTTCATCCAATCCACCTCTTTATTGGAGTATAATTATATTATTCACCTATTTCACTAAACTATACATTTGCAAAAATTTAGAAAATAACATTATAAAAATATAATAAATGAAAATTAAAATATTAACTTATATAACTAGAAAAACAAATAAATTATTTGAATATTATTGAACAATACTTTAAATTTAAAAAAAAAAACAAAGTCAACCTATATAATTAAAAATTATAAATAATTATAATGAAAAAATTATAAAGACTAGAATACAAATCAACCCATCTCTAACAAGATTTGAACTCATTTAGTCTTTGGATTAAGTGAATTGAATTCAATTTGGTCACATTTTAAAATTTTATGATTTTTCCAACTGAATCTAACTCAAACATGTGATGAGCTGTTGGCCTCCTGGTTAGAGTCTATTTGCACATCTTAAATTATACACATATAATTATTATGTATTTATTATTTTAATTATTATTTTTATCTTATTTGCATTAGAGTGCTTTCCAAAACACACACTCATTTATACATTAAGAAAAGCACATATTTCGTATAAAGAAGAAGGAACAAAGAACATTTAAATATTGTAAATGTTATATTGATCCTTATAAAAATATCTTTTAGACCACATGATATCAACAAAAAACATTTTTTGCAGGTATAATTAAAATTTTTTGATATCACAATGATATCAAACAAATAACATGATAAATAACAATCATCATAAATTTTTAAGAGAATAATTTAAATAAAACAACTTTGTTGCTCAAGCCCAAAAAGGAACTTAAGAAAAGAAACACGAAATATATTAGTGTACTCAAACTAGAATGTTTGTATATGTAGAAAACGTGAAAAGCATTAAGATAAATCATACAAGTTGAACAATGATTGCAGGAAAACCTAGGAGACACCCAATCAACTTCGACATGGTCTTACATTCATACCAAGAGAACAAGTTGACAACAAACATAATAAAATGACAACTAAGTATTATTTCTCTACTTAAATATATTCATGATATTAAGCAACAACTCCTCTTTATCTCGGTCAAGACTTTGATTGTTTGATTTATCTCGATCATAATCAAACATTTGTGCCCTAAAATTAACATAAAAAAATTATACTTGCTCACAAGCTCTTTCTTAAATAACCTCATTTACCTCATAAAAAGCTCCTCAAATTTTAAGGAAGATACCAAAAAAATTTAAAAGTTACACACAATCTAAATGTTATTTGAAAAAAATTCTAAGAAGTGACCACCACTTATTTATAGACAAATAAGACTAACACATCCCATTCTCACCAATTATATGCAATCGTTTACCATATAACCTTATATATCAACTAAAGAAATAAGTTTTTCTTTCTTAAACTTATCGTTCTTTGTACTTCCTCTAGTCTTACAAACAATAATCTTAAAACACATCAACAATAAATATATAAGAGTCCTAATATATTTTGATTATACATTATAAATATTTAAACTACTAATATAATTTATTAAACACTAATTAAATGTTAAAGTCAATACGACAACATCATCTAAACTGATTATGTAAGTAGAAAGTTTATTAAAATAATATAAATAAATAATAATTTTAAGATTTATATACTTCTTATTTTCCGATACATTTATTATATTAACTATTTTTTGAGAGAGTGTCTTTGCAAACATATATACAAACTAGTTTAATAATTAATGAAAACCTTCAAATAAGAAAGAAGAAATAAAAACAAATAAATATTGTAAAATTTATATAAGCCTCTATAAAAAAAATATTTATATATTTGATATATTTATAGTGGGATATATTGAAAAAAAAAATAATATCAATAAGCCATAAATTAATTATATAAGGTTATGACACCAATTCCGAGTGAAAAAACTTAAAATAATGTGTTTATAAATTATTTTTCTTACATGTTATTCAATTTTTTTATATTTATTCAATATGAAATTTTTAGTTTATATTTAGATTCTTTAAGAATGTATATTATTAGTTTTGCAATAACATTTTAAAATCATATATTGAATTATTGTTAATTAGTTGATGATATAAAACTAAAAGTGTAGGAAATATTTCAGGCACATAAACATTTGATTAGTATTTTTCTAAGAGGATCAGATCCACCTATGGGAAATGATGAAATGGAGACCCTTCAACAACATAAACTCCAGCTTGGTCCTGTGATCATGTTCATCTTGAAGGAGCAATTGGTCCACCTTTCTTCAAGGACCATCTATCATTTTCATCATTTTGCTCAATCGTCAGAGAATATTTCAGCCACTTCACCTTAAGGACCACCTTATAATCGTTTCATATCAAGTTATTCCTTTTCATGACCACTCACTACAGCTTCGGTATCCACAAAATATAAGGATGAATAATATTAAAAGGACAGATATGTTATATATATTTGAATTCACACAAAGATGGGATTCCTAAAAATAATGATCAATGTTTTTTTAATACAAGGTCAAATATATTTTCCTAGCTAGTTTGAGTTTTGTCAACGTAATTGCTAAGAATTTGGTGAGTTGCAGAAATATTGTATATTTAGCTATAATTTTAGATATGAATTAAAATTTCAATTTAAAACCAAATTTTAAAAAATCAGATAAACGTAAAAATTACAAATTAATTTAGATCATAAAAATGGTAGTATAATATATTTAAAATTGAATAAATATCTATGATTATAAAGAAAGAAAAATAGTAATATAAAAAAAAAATTACTGTGTGTCTATAATACGCGTACAAAGCAGTAAATATATTAATATATTACACTACACATATCAAATTGGATTTCTCTTTTCCTTAAGAAAAGAGTTATATATGATAATTAATTAACAATTTTTTTAAAAATAAAACTCCGTTTTCTATAGAAGAATTTTTCTTATCTTTTAAATTAATCATTTGTAAATTGTTCTTTTTACCTTATATTTTTTTTAATATTTTACTTATATTTAAATACACTCGTTAACAAGACATTTATTAGGTATATCTTATAATGATACGACGGAAAATTCATGATCTATATAGAAGTATTTACTATTCACAATATTGACAATAAGTGAAATGGTTTGTATGTAAACTATTTAACGTCGTTTAATTGTAATAATTAGTCAAAGAAAAGGTAACAAATGAAGACGATGTACCTTTTGTTTGATCAAATTTAAAATCAGTTATCATTTCATTTTTACAAACTTTAAAGAGTGCTGGATTGTATACTTTATTCATTGAATAGAACTTGTCTTTGTTTGATTTTCAACAAAGAAGAGTACAATGTATAACATTGCATAGTTATTCAAATATAAAGTACAACATGAGAAAATTAATAGGTTTAAGTTCACACATTTAAAACCAACATTGGTAATTGAAGCACAAGCACAGGCTTATAAGAATCTGAAAGCTAACATTACATTTTGGATTTGGTAGAAAATACAGATGTATCAAAAACTTTGAGGAAAAATCGTGTTCTTGGAATAGAAAGGTTGGACTCTAAAATGGTTCCAATGCTAGCAATTAACTTTCTCTTCACTTCTGAATTTATGCCACCCATTGAAACTATCTCAGCATATGCAGCTGGTTCATTGTTATACTCAAATGATATTGGCACAGAAGATTTCAGTATTACCATCACAAACTGCACAATTACGATCACATTATGCAGAAACATATAAGTCACAGTATCAGAGAATATTGTTATAACATAAGAAAATATAAATTTTAACAGGTTCTCATTTCTTATTATGTTAACTTTTGAAGAGATTATTGAGATTGATTATTGCCACAAAAATATGAACTAGAAAAAGTTTCCCTGGAACTTTCTTTTATATTACTTTTCACCTATTTGACTCTTGAGATATAGAGATGGAAGAGAGATATAGTGATAGTAGGTGAAATTATGATATGATAGGAAGATAGACATAGAAAATGAAATTGTGAATGGAGGAGTATCTATATTGACATAATGTAAATTTGGATAAACAAATAATAGTGGCATGTTGGTGGGTGTCCCACATGATTTAAAGGATACAAACCTACTACCTCCAAAGTGCATTTCTTGACATACCACTTTTTCCACTATCCATTCCCTTTTCACACATGATACAAACAAAGGAATAAATTCCAAGAATCTTAGAGTGCGTTTTATCCATTCAAAAAAAGGATAATGAGTTTATGTTATATATTTTAGAAGCAATAGTATCTCAATGGAAAGGACGCATCCATTCTGATATTATTGATGAATTTTTCAAAGAAGGATTCACATGGAAAATTTAACATTAACCTATATAACTATGATCAACTGGTTGACAGTTACAAATTAAGATCCAACAGTTTATGCATGCACTCTTTCCTGTATTAAAGCTTTCAGCTAACCAAGTTTTTGGTCCCATGATAATTAAAAGAGTGATAGAAATTCATATAAATGTTTTCCCTTACAACAAGCATAAATATAAGAAGTATGATGTGATAATAGCATTTTTCTGTGAAAGTTTTTCATGACTCCAGATGAAAAACTGCCTCTTTGTTAGAGAAGGTGTCAATTGCTTGGCTACACCTGAACATTAGCCTCAAATTCTGTTGAATTTTGAGGAAACTATAATTTTACATGTCATTCAGATTCAGATTCATTATAGACATCGACATAAATAGTTTGTACTGAGAAAAATCATGCTTTAATCAACCAAAAATTAACAAAATCCCGCATTTGTTTCAACGTCAGCAAGGATTGTAAAAGAACCTTTAAACAATAGAATGAAAGACAAATGAAGTGATCATAAGTTGAGTTGGCAAAGAAAGGGAGGGAAATTAAGGTTTACTTACCTTTTCTGGTTTTCCGATGATTGTAGAGACAGCAGTGGTGGCTTCAGAAAAGACAGGGTTAGTGTCAACTCCATCCAAGTTAAGGTTGGTGGTGATGTAAAGGCAAGGCATGTTCCTCTTTTTAATTTTCAAGAGTTTCTAACTTGGCCAAGTTGGTAGGTTGAGCCTATAAATATGACAAGTTCCAATATGTGTGTCTATATATATATATATATCATTGCTTTCCCAAGTTGCAACTCGTTAGTCTTATTGTTATTCACACATGATAACCTAAGGTAAAAGATGTTCAGCCCTTGAATAAAAACTTGGAAGCTGGTTAAATACATGTTTTAGGAACACGTAAACCTATTTAACGTTTTATTTAATAGATCAAAATAAACTTTTTTTAGAAGCATAAAGTATTTGTTTGAAACTTTTAGAACGCAATGTAAAAGCATGAAAAAAAGTATAAAACTCTAAAAGCAACATTTAACCTAAGAAAATTGGTGATTACATTTCAGCATTTTTATTATCATTTCATTAATGTTGAACCAATCTCCCTTTATTTAAATGTACTGGTTAAACATTAAACACAAGGCATGCAAACGTCATTCTCGTTAGGTACAGTCATAGATTCCTTTTTCAATAGGACATTCATTAGCAAACTACTCAAAATCTCATATATATATATATATATATATATATATATATATATATATATATATATATATATATATATATATATATATATATATATATATATATATATATATATATATATATATATATATATATATATA
>Ga0099825_1004926_pt1 | contig 17389 bp, 9 predicted proteins | sample SiratroredBW_FD_76838 | JGI IMG/M metagenome (GOLD analysis project Ga0099825, IMG submission 76838) | Root nodule microbial communities of legume samples collected from California, USA - Siratro red BW | ecosystem: Host-associated > Plants > Roots > Nodule | place: USA: California | collected...
ATATATTGATTAATAATTTTATTAAATTAGGATAATTCTAATATATCCTTAAAAAATGTGATAAATTTAAAAAATGTAATAAATTTCTTTATTGAATTAGATAATTCTAACATAACAAATATTTTCTAATAAATAATTTTTCATCTCCTGATTTATAATATTAATAGGTAACTTATTTTCTCTATTATAAATCAAGAGCTTTTTTTTTTCTTTCATTCTCCAATCTATAATCATAAAAATAATTTATTCTTTCTATTGTAACTGAAAAACATCTTACGTAAGAAAGAGAGGAAAATAATGATAAGTAAAATGATACGAGATACAATTTACATAAAATAAAACCTGATTGCTGGGGTAATAAAAAAAACGCTGTTTCACTTCTAATTACCTTAATTTGAATTTTAATCCCGCCAAAACAGCATTTACATACATAAACTTGAAAGCATTATCTTGGGAAATCAAATGAATCATGTGTTCCACCAAACATAGAGTATGCATTTCACATGACTCCCCTATGTTCTACCAAACATAAGATACGCATTTCACATGACTCTCTTGTGTTATCGGTTTTCGAGTTTTTTGGATTCTTTCCAAGTGAGCGGTGAGAGGTAAATAAGAGAGTCCAACGTTAGACCAATATACAACGTCAGACTCAGAAACCAAAGACCTAAAAAAGATAAAATAGATAGAGATGCCTGAGTTTTGCGTTACAGGAGGTTCTGGGTTCATCGCAGCTTACTTGGTTAAGACCTTATTAGAAAAGGGTCATACAGTGAGGACCACGGTGAGAAACCCAGGTATGGTTTAAATTGATAGTAATATCATTGACTGTAGAAGAAACTAGGTTTTGTTGGAGTTGAGAGGACATTAAAGAAACAGTTACAACGTTTGATGAGATGTTAAGGTTGAGTTTGTGGTTATGTTCTCTGATGTGATGTTTATCCAAGTTGGATTTCCTAAAACTTTGTGTTCATTAATCTTTTTCTGTCTCTTGCTACGTTTCTAAATTTAATTTTTATTTTTTTTTATCAGGGGATGTGGAGAAGGTTGGTTTTCTGACCGAACTAAGTGGAGCGAAAGAGCGACTGAAGATTTTGAAAGCAGATCTGTTGGTGGAAGGAAGCTTTGACGATGCAGTGAGAGGAGTTGATGGTGTGTTTCATACGGCGTCCCCTGTGCTTCTTCCACTTGAAGCCAACGTTCAAGTATATTCCCTTTTAGAACCCTTAAAGTTTGTTTTCTTCTCTTTATTTGACTCTACATATGTATTAGGCAAATATGATTCATATTTTGGAACATGACAACACAAATATTTAACTTTTGAATCTAAACAAAAACACATAGAACAAAAATACTTGCGAAGCTCAAATATTGATGAAAATTAATCAAGTTTGTCAATTGCTCCATTGCATTGCAGGATAAATAATATGTGGTACTTTGCATTGAACTTTGTATATAGTAGAGGTGGAATTTCCGGAAGATTTTACTGTTGGTCATTCTAGTCTTGTATTTGAAAAAAAAAGTAAACAAAATTGATTTTGAATGATATTGGTTTTGGTTAGACTTAGTTATGAAATAATTTATATTTGGATGCTTTCAATACTCTAGATGGGTATTTTATTATTTTGAAGAATCTGACATGAAGATGAACACACCTAAATTTAGTAGAATTGACTTTGATGTAAAAAATAAATGTATTAAGATATGTAAAGATAGATTATCACGTTATGGAAATTTGATTTTAACATACTACAAAAATGGGAGGTTAACTTGATTTTACACAATAGGTCAACTAAAATAGCTTGTGAATAATCCTTGTTAAACCTACCAACGTGAGTAGCTATGAGATGGATTGATGAGCAGAGAAAAAAATGTTAACCAATCTTGTCTGTTTTGGCATAGTGTGTTTGTTCTTTATTACTAGCTTCTTGTACTGAAATTTCTTGTGATTTGATTTTTATGACAGGAGAGTTTGATTGATCCATGCATAAAAGGAACTTTGAACGTGCTTAACTCCTGCTTAAAGGCAAATGTGAAACGTTTTGTGCTCACCTCTTCTTGCTCTTCCATAAGATACCGTGATGATGTACAACAAGTGTCTCCTCTCAATGAATCTCATTGGACAGATATAGAGTACTGCAAACGCTATAACGTAATTACACTTTTTACCCAATTTGATAAGCATTATCACCTTGAAATAGAATGTTATATTATGGCTAAATATCACTTTAGTTCTTTATATTTTATTGTTTTTGGGTTGTTGTCATATACATTACATTTTAGAAGTTACCTTGTGTAGTTGGCATTGCATTAAAGTATTAGAAATATATGCAGCTGTGGTATGCATATGCAAAGACAATAGCAGAGAGAGAGGTTTGGAGGATTGCAGAAGAAAATGACATTGAAGTAGTTGTGGTTAATCCTTCTTTTGTTGTTGGTCCACTCCTTGCACCACAACCAACAAGCACACTCTTCTTGATACTTAACATTGTCAAAGGTTAGTAGGTCATATATAGAGATTTGTTACACAGTGTACTACTCCAGTTTTAATCTTCTATTTCAATCACTTAATTATGGATTATAGATTTCAAAAATAGAAAATTGATATTTTCACAATTTTAATCATTCAATTATAATATCACATTGAAAACAGTTAACTTTAGTGTTAGAGATAACTTATCATCCAATTTTTAACCATTTTAATGATTTCACAATCTAACTTATTTATAAATTTTACATCGGATTAGTTATTTTCTCTTACAATTCTTTCCCCTCTTCTAACTTTATAAGAGTGTAACATTAATGTAGGTATGAATTGTTCTAATACACACGAGAGTATTAAGAGAAAAAATGAGACATTGATATTTTGAAAAACTCGTGTTTGGATAAAATTTTCAACAAATATTTACTGAAAAAAATAAAATAAAGCATTTTTATTAACTTAAATATAAATTAGTTTTCATGTTAGCTTCTTGAAAAGATTATCGATCTTCATTATAGATTTGTTTTATTTATTTTTTTCATTTTCTTTTTGAATAAATGTTTATTAAGAAATCCCATTAATTAAATAAGAAATAATTCTTATTTGTTGAATGTTCATTCGGTTAACATTTTTTTTTTCAATCAAAATGGAGGCAAGGATGGATGTTTTGAACATAGGTCAAAAAGCAAATCTTATTGTCATATTTTGGAAGAAAAATTATGATTGAGACCAGGTGGTGGCTAGATTGAATAATTTCCTTAGAAAATATAGGGTATATATTTGAAAATATTCTGTATAAGTGTCAAATTCTTTTTTATAAAAACTACGAAAAAAGTAAAATTAAATTTTTTTATAATTTAAACATGACTTATGCGTAAATATACAAAAATGATATCATATAACTCTTTTTAAAATTTTATTTTTGAACTATACATAGATAAATTCTGAAGAAGTTAATTTAATTTTTTTATGTAGAAATATAAATGAAGAAAATTCTAAATATATTAGATGATTTTTTTACGAATACTTTTAGGTAAGATAAATTAAAATAAATTATTTTCTTCGTATAAACTGCATAAATTAATTTAATCAAATTTATTTACTATTTTCCTTAAATACTAATTTTTGCCTTGTGTATAACCCAATTTTAGTTTATTGATTTTTTCATTATTCTATTTTTTTTCTTATTGATGAAATCCAAACTGTATAATACATTACTAGACATCAAGTAAGGTCATATGTCATGATTGAGTTGCTAATCTCTTATTCAATATGATTAAATTTCTTCAATATAATGCAGGTAAAGATTCTGCATCTACTTCAAAAAATTTACATGAATCACTTTACAAGTTTTGACTTATACATATCTTTTAACAGGCATGAAAGGGGAATATCCTAATACAACAGTGGGGTTTGTACACATAAAGGATGTGGTATCTGCTCACTTGTTGGCTATGGAGGATACTAGGGCATCTGGGAGGCTTATCTGTTCAAGCACAGTAGCTCACTGGTCACAAATCATTGAAATGCTTCGTTCCAAATATCCCTCCTACACATATGAAAACAAGTGAGTCAAACCATGCTATCAATTCAATTAAACAAAAATAGATTAAGATTAGGTTAGGTTTATCTGTAGTACCTTAATTTTAAAATCATGCTTTTAGTTTTGTAATTTGACAAAACTTGTCATAAGCTTTTGTACAAATGTAGTTAAGATTTGACAAAGATTGATAAATTTGAATCACAAAAAACAAAGTTTGTTTCAAATTTAAGAAATTAAAAATACATTTTAAAAAGAAACATACCACTAATTTACTACAAATTAAATGAACTAAACATTCTGCTACAAATGACCAATATTTTTTATGGTTTGATCACGGTGTTACAGGTGCAGCAGCCACGAGGGAGATAATAACCCACACAGCATGGACACTACCAAAATTACTCAGTTGGGGTTTCCTCCATTCATAACCCTTGAAGAAATGTTTGATGACTGCATCAAAAGTTTTCAAGCGAAGGGCTTCCTATAACTGTTGTTGTTACTTTTAGTGTTTGGTGTAGTGTAACATAACAAAATAAAATGATAAGACCAATTAAAATAATTTATATATTATTTATAATTTGTGCATTATTTTCTTCTTACTTGTAAGAAACTTGCACTTATATTCACATTACAAAAATTTAATATTAGCTTGATAGTAACTTGATGGTGCTTTGATTGTGGTCCAATTTAATAGAATAACAATTGCTTACCTCTACCTAACGAGTTGATTTAGTAATATAAACAAAAATTATAGCAAGTTAAGTGATGGAAGACCTGTACCTAACGAGTTGATATAGTAATATTAAAAAATTTAAGTGTGTGTTGTTGTTTTCTTGTTTAGTATATTGACAATCTTCAATGAGTTTAGCAAGATTTTAAATTAAGTTTAAAAATATAGGATTGTAATTGCTTAAAAGAATCGTGACTTTTCTAAAAATAAAATAATTTTTGATGGTTAGAGAGACTTTTTCTAATAGTTTTTTAAATTATCATTATATTTATATGATATTTAAAAAAATCATCTAATAAACATGAAGTTTAACATATGTAACTAATACACATTGGTCTAATTATTCATACCAATGTCTAATACAATTAAGTGATTTAGATTATATAAAGCCAGTATTAGATTTTTTAGATTTGTACTTTTTTTCTTAAATGACGAAAAATGAATTAATGGGAATACTTTAGGGATGTTCCAACTCTATTACAAAACACTCAATCCACTTATCCTATCATTAAAACTATACATCAAAGTACTAGACCGCAGTAAGACCTACAAAATCGAACATCCTAGGTCTATCTCGGGATGGCCGAGCTTTATGGCCAAGCTCCCAACACCGACCTCTAGAAGACCAAACAATGGTTTCGTCCATCAGTTATCCTAAGTGTCTAGCCTCAAATTTGTACTCTTGTATTATTGAATATATATTTTAATAATAGAAGGTGAATGTGTAAAGTAATTGTTTTGTTAAATTCTTTGATACTTATAAGGAGGATAACTGACCTAAAAGGCGATAAAAGAGAATGAAAAACTAAAAATCTTGCAAGTTATTCATCAACTAACTTGCAACAGTTTTTACTACATGATAAATTAATATAATTTCTTCAAGAATAACTCTTAGAAGCGATTCAATGTTGTCACCTTTACACGTAGTATTCATAGTAGATTCGTAATTAAGTTTATCTAAATTTGAAATATAGTTTTGTATGTATACAAGCTTTTGTTGGTAAATTATTATTATATTTTATATATATCCCTTGACCTAAGTAATAACTAATTAGCATTAAACTTCATTCAGAGAGAAGCCAAAGCCTCTAATGGAAGAAAACATGAAGCTAAAATGTTAAAACATCTTCGAATTTTGATTAAGTGTTGTTAAGCAATAAAGCATAAATCATTAAAATAATTTGTCTATAAGACGCAAGTTTTATAAAAGACAGATTATGTGAGATACAATGTGTTTCATATGAGAGATTATACAACATGTATTTACTTTGTCTAATAAGCGAAAGCCTTATCAAACAATATGCATGCGTAGAGTATTTTAAGTTCATATTATATCTAACAAAAATATTTATCAACTTATTTTCTATTGCAGAGAATGTATTCGCATGAACCAAGATCTCACAAAGCATCACTGTCAAAGATTTCTTGAAGGACATGTTAAAGTTGTTTCATGACCCTCATTTCAACTCTGGAAAGGCTATTTGCCTCGTACGAACTTATGTCTTATTCAAGTTTGATTGAAAGCTCTTTGATCGAGGTATGATAAGTTATGTTAGCAATCAAAACATTTAAGATTGTATGAAGCATATTTAATGAATATTTACATTCATGCTTGAACAAACAAAGCTTTGAAGATAAAAATTAGAAGTTAAGTCTTTCAATTGGTAGAAAATGATTTGCAACGATTCTTCTCTCAACCTTGTATTTAAAGAAATATTCCAAGTTGAAGATAAAAAAAAAAAGTTCAAAGATTTTAATCTTTGTCACTTCATAAGAGCATTTTTTTGTGTCTAAATAGAAAATTAGTAGATTGTTTAAACCTTGTATTCATCAAAAGACATGTATTATTTACCTAGTGAAAAAAACTTTGTGCACAAAGTTTTTTAGCCAAACTATCCCTTTATTCACCAAACTATAAACCAATAGTGACTACTTTCCAAACAATACACATATTTAGGAGAGAGAGTGCCTGAGTTCCAAATAATACTCAAAGTTGTTTAGCCACAAGAGAGGGTGAATTCCACACAATACTCTAGATTGTCTAGTTAGGATTGTCTGTGTTCCAAATTGTTAGAGCAAAATTGCAACAATGTTGTGATTTTGATGAAGTGTGTAAACCAACAAAGCGTGAATCATAATGTAGTTGTGTTTGACAGGTGCAAAAGGAAATACCAGATCATGCAAGTACAAGTGTTTCATCTGACAGATGATAGATCGCTTTGTAGACTTTTCACTTCATTTGATAACTGCTGTTGAACACTATATGATTAGTGCAAATAGATTTTAATCTAATGTAAACATAAAGAATATTCATCTAGCTTAATTTTGCATTGTTGCATTGCAGGAATGTCTTCACCATCTATCACCAAGAGGATATGTGCTAAAGTCAAGGCAGTATCAAGATCTCTTAGAATTCGAGCTACAACTGCACTGATCGTCAACTATCTTGACACAAGGACTTTTCAACCCTAACCTAGCTATCTTTCTAGTATGGTGTGCATTTTTACCACAATTTGGTGCAAAAAGTTATGCTACCAAGAAAGATAAGTATTATGTTGAGAAAAAAAATCAAACAACACCCTATGATTTTGATTAAGTGTTGAAACACCCAAATTCAATCATGATCATCCATAATTTGTAAGATGATTAATATTTAGCAACAAATTATGAAAAATGCAAGTGTCAACATAGTGCAGTATTTTTTTGCAATTGATAATGCGTATATAACATAAGACGAAATGAGCATAAAACACTATGCAATATTCTCTTACATCTAATAGGATGCATATAAGATCAGATGATGCATAAATACGATACACGCATAAACTAGATAACCTCATACTTCAATAAATATTTATATGCATATTAATTGTTGTAAGGAATGTCCACCCTTTTGCCTGACCAAAATATTAGTTCAAGAAGAAGGCAAATTAGATGATATCTTGGATTTTAAGCTAAAACCACTTTCTTCATCAACTTTCTAATAGAAGTTACCTTCAACTCTAGCCTAACTATTTGTCTTGTACGATGTGCACTTTTTCCATGAGATGATACAAAAGGCTCTATTACTAAAGAAAGTGTGTATTGTTAGTCATTCAGGATTTTTAGTCTGATGTAAGAGACGTGGGACTTCATACTTCAAGCCTATTCTCCCTTCAAGTCTTGGACAAATTTGACAATGTATATAGGACTTTTGGCTGACTTTTTAAATCCCAAATCAAGGCTCAATTAAGATCCCAAAGAAGCTCACTTATATCTTTACAAAATCTTGAAAAGAGTGCAAGTAAAAACTACATATATACAATTTATACGATACTAAGAAAAAAGAAGAAAATCCTAGTATTATATTCTTCGAATGTGGAGTCTTCTTCCATGAGACTTAATCTTTTTCTATCCTCTTAGTCAATGGTTTTTTAGGTTGAATGGTTTCTATTAATATTGTCCAAACTCGTTTTGATCTTGATAAGGAATACCTAGATTGATTCAGGATAGAAGTATAGGTAAAATTCAATTTTTTAAATTGGCTATAAAATAAGAACGAGTATGTAAATATTCATCTCATCATCATCCTCGTATCATGTCTCATTTACTAAAATACATTTGGTTTATTTGATACTTAATTTTAAAATTTATGTAATTATAATTATTTTATTATTAGTTGGCATTGAAAACAAGAAAATGTGTGTACTTTAGGCACTAAAATCTTAATAACATCATGTTTCCGTTTCATGTTATTTTTATTTTTTATAAAAATAATTATATAATAAATATTTGAATGGGTATGGGCGAGGTTTGGTATACCCATTATCTAACAGAAACAAAGATGTGTCACAAATTTCATACTCGTTAAGTAATAAGAATAGAGATGTCTACATGAAGATGTGTATAGTCATATTGACACCTATCGTATCTCGTTGTCATTCTTAGGAAGCAACGTTTGACAAGAAACAACAGCATAACTCAAGAGGTTTAATATTTCTTTCAACAACTCTAATATCTAGCAAGAGTGTTTAGTATAACAAATGATATAAGACTAAAACTAAAATTTGTGAGTAAGAATATGAGAAGAATTAATAATTTATCAATGCACTTTTTTATTTCTTTTACAATACACACTTTTTTTTTGCATTTTTTTAAACTAAAACCTTACACACACCCCTAAACCTTAACCCAAGAAAGATAAACCTTGCAATGACAATATTGACAAAGAAAATTAAGATAACACTTGAATTTAAGAGTCAAAACTCTTATATCAAATAATATAAATTTGACTACTGAATCTTCTTGAAAGTAGATAAAGCAAAAAGAGAAGAACTCATCTCAAACCACGACCTTTTACCATAAGCTATCAAGAAAATGTGATGCTGACCTTCTAATTTTATTAACCACACTAAAAACTGACTTTGACAACATGAAGGACGTTCAAATTTATTCCATCAAAATTAGAAATGAAAATTACATAAAAAAAAGTGGAAAATGAATTTTACTTGACTATTAAGTTTAGTCACTAATCAAACATCAACCCATGAATATTGTATTAGTCCTAGAGTATTCCACCATTTGTAAAAAGTGGTCCATGGAGGTGTACCCTCTAAGTCACCTTGAGCTTGCTCTATTTCAATCATTACACCTTGTAAAGCTTGTTTCACCCTCTTAATCTTCGATCCAGTAATGGGATCTCCAATATCATATTAATTGTCTTTAGGTTGACTTTTTGGATTTCCATAATAGCTTTCTTGCTTTTTGGTATAAAATTTAATCAAGACATGTAGTTGATGTCAGATGTTCAAAGGTTGGAGTTGAGTAAAGATTTTCAAGTCATAAGATTTAGCTAAAAATCCTTAAATTGTATAGTCAAACTAGAGATGGTTATGTGAAGTTGAATTAAACATATTTTCATACTTTAATAAAAAATTACTCAAGACACAAGATAGAGATGATTAAAGTGTTAGATCAACGACTCTCAATTTGTACAATCAAGCTAAATATATTTTTGTACTTGTTTATAAAGAATTGTTCAAAACATGATATCTAACTAAAGATACTAAATGCCTTGAGGTTATCATAATATAAATCTAAATATGAGTTAAACAAATATCAAACATCAAACAATAGACAAGTTACTATATACAATGACCTAACATTCTTTCATTTCTTTTCCTTAATAAATAAATAAAATTCAAACATAAAGAAAAATGTATGTTACATATAAGCTATAGATATTTGAAAAAAAATAATAAATTTATTATTTTGTTACATATAACAACTATATTATAAAAAAATAATATATAATTGGAGATAAATTTATTAAAAGACTTTGATTATACTTGATTAATCGATATCCGAATTGAACTAGAATTATAGGAATTAAAACATACACCGACGATGAATTTGAGATTTACTACTATTATCACTACCTCCATTTATACTTATACACGTGAGCAATAATATAAACCTCTTTGAGTATTTTGAAAATGAATTGAAGTAAAATTCTTTTAATAGCAGGGTCTAAATTATTTGAATATTTTGCGTAAACTTAACTATAATTATTTTCATGAATGATTGACTATTTTCTTACTTTTATAATATAATGTTACAGTTTTAGCTTATAACATATATCAAATTTAGAAAATATTTACTGAACTTTGCATAAAAATCACACACATATTTATTTAGTAACTTTTTAATTAATTTTAATTTTATTTCATAATATATTGAATGAAGCTTTTAATTACAGATAAAAAAAATATGTGATGAACTACCCTCATACACATGCAAATCAAAATTTATACGATTAAGTAATCCTAACCCTCTCCTTAAGCCCACTGAAAATACCCTTGCCACAGGATTGGGCCAAGAGAGACGGAGGGAAGAGAGAAAAGGCAATTACTTCCTGTAGCTCCTATTTTTGAACCGCACCCCTACAATTTTCAAAATGGTTATTTTATATATTTTTAAAGTTATTTCTGGATTACCTGTTCTAGAAATTCTAAAACACATTTTCTGGAATTCATAAAATACATTTCAAAACATATTTTCTAGAACAAGATAAGATTTTTGGAATAAATTTTCAAATTAAATTTTCAGAATGTATATAATATCTTCTAGAATGTATAAACAGGATTTTTAAAACAAACTTCCACAATGTATATAATATTTTCTAAAATATGTTTTATAGAATATGTTTTCAAAATAAGTTTTCCAGAATACATTTAATGTGTTCTAGAAAAACTTTTCTGCAGCTGAGAGTTTTTTTTTTTTTTTTTTTTTTTCTTCTAACTTCAATGTTTTTTTTTTTTTTTTCTGAAATGGTGATGATGCAACGGTAGTGGTGGCGACAGTAGTAGTGTGGTGCAGATAGCGAGAAGCGGAGTGACTTTCCTTCAGTTGAAGGGGTGCAGGTTCAGAAAGGGAGGGTGCAGAAAGTAATTTCTGACAGGAAAATGCAAAAGTCCAGTCCAAGTATTCACGTAAAACCTTTGAATGAGTTTCGTTTTAAATTGGCTTTGGATGAGCCCAACAACAAGATTCAGACATATCAAATTTAAACTTGTAAAGAGTCGACGAGGGTATCTTGCATGTGACTTCCCTCCAAGAAAAAGCTAACATGCAACCACATCTGTAATGTTTTGGTCTGTGTTAGCACTACAGCCAATGGATGTAAGAAACCTAAGCAATTGTGTTTGTAATTTTGTGGTTACAATTACATCTTGTCTTGTGCAATGTCTTGCTTTTGCCTTAAATTAATATAATTTTGCTTATATAAAAAAAAACTTTGGAATAAGTTACAACCAAGCAAATACTATGCTGATCTTTTTTAGGCCCAGTTACATGTGATTTTTAAGATGACCACCGATATGTAATTTTGCAGACATTAATAGTCTACGTGTTGTATGGGGTGACCTTTGTATATATATATATATATATATTTTTTTTTTTATTTTTATTTTTTTTGTTGTACAATGGTTGGAACTCTTTGGTGATAAGAGAGGAAAATGTCACAAGGCAAAAGGATTTAGGAGGGAAAATTGGGATGATTGTGATTTAAGATCACATTAGGACAAAACTGAATTCGTTTTTCACATTTAAATTATAGTTTGAATAACTAGTTTTATTTTTCACATTCATATATATAGTTAAGACTCTAAATGTTTAAACCAATATGCATGACTTGAAAGACGAAGGAGGTTATTTTTAACAAATGGGAGAGACTTTAATTTTGTTATTTGAGGTAGTTCATCTCTTAACATTGTACAGATGAAAATTTGTACACGCGGACATCAACTTTAAAAGTACTTAAAAATATTTATTTTTTTATTAAAATAAATAAATAATAAAATTAGGATACTTCAACTCTTTTATAAAAATATGTATAGTAATAATTGTTTAAGTTGCATATTACAAAAACTTACCATCATTTATATTATTCCTACAAAAGTCAAAATGTCTTATAGATCAGGGTGAAGTAGGTCACTATTATATATAATGTCTAGTGTTTCCAACTAAGAAAGCATGATTAAGGTTTTTTTCATTTACACTAGTTAAAATAATATATATATTGTAATTCTTGTTTAATAGAATGATTCATATATTGAGATATGAATATTGAGATATGATTCATATGTTATATTTGTAAATGGTTATATATGATGATTTCTTTCAAGATATGATTAGTTGTATTTACATTTGATTTATTGTCACACTTTCTTTAATGCACTTTTATTTTAAATTTTTAACTACAAAAAATTATTAGGTAGTTGTTAAAAGATAAGTTATATAAGAAGACACAAAACTAGACCCATTCAAAAGGGATAATAATATAAGAAAAAAAAATCATTGGTCAATGCATTCTAAAATTAACAAAAAAATAAAAAAAAAATTATTTGCATGGACTAAGCAAACACAAGGAGAGTTTTTTAATTAAAAAAATATATAAATTAAAGTAGGTAGTAGCGTCGACTTGGCTCATGTTAAAGTTAGCCTCAGTTTGACCCATGCTAAAGTCAACGCACGTGTCTATTTATTACGGTTTCACTTTCTCAAATTTATTTTGGAACTTGATCCTTCTTCTCAACTTACGGCGCCGCTTCGTCCTCCCATCTTCATTCACCTCCATTCTTCCATGTCTTTGCCTTATTTTCCATTCCAACTTCATACAAATGTTCTTTGCCTTCGAAAATTAGTTTCCACCAATTCAAATTTGGTTCTTTGGCTCCAGAAATTTCTTCTTTGCATACACAAGAACTAACATCAAGTGGGTCACGACAACAGCTATGTTGGTCTCCGATGGTCGTCGGGTGAAGTGCATTCCCAGCTAGACGACTGGTAAGTGACTATGATTTGTTATTTTGGTCTGATTTGGGTTCAACATTTTCGTTCTCTATAAGGTTCAACATTTTCGTTCTATGTAGGTGCTTCAGAGATTTTATTTTAGTACCTTATTCACTATAACGGTGTTGTGAAATCTGAGACCATGTGGTTGTTGAAGGTGATACTGAGAAATACAAAACAGGTAAAATTTACTGTTAATGAAATCTTGAATATTGAAATCCTAAGAATTTTTTTGCCTTTTAGATTATGTTTGTTTTCGATTTTTAATTATTTTTTTTAATTCACGTTTTGGGTCGGCCTTTGCATAGGTTGGGCCAATGCAAAATGTTTCTCATTTAACATGGGTCAGGCCGACATTATTTGCGTCTATTGCAATGATCAACGCTAATTTCAGTTAGCTTCCAACGATTTAGCGTTTGTCTCGTAGTCGACGCTACTCCAACACATAAGCATCAATTTTATTCATTTTGCGTCAATTATTGACCAACGCTATCCCTTTACTTTTTTGTAGCGCTCATATAGAAAGGAATGACTATTCCTTTCACTCAACTTCAATGTGTCTAGCAATAGGTTCATAAACTAATTACATAAACTATTTTAGACTAGAAAAACCAAACTAAAAAATAAGGGGTATTCTATCCTTATGATTTCCATTAGTTCAAGAAGATCAAAATACTTCATAAAATAAATGTAACCATAGTGTGGGAAAATATGCATGAGATCTAACATTAAATTTTTATGGAAAAACATTTCATATGCAATTTGTATTGTAGTCAAATTTTGTTCATACATATGAGAGATTTAGTATTATAATGACATTCGTTAGTCTTATAGCATGTGCATGATGATATATTTTTTACTTATACTAATGCATGTTCTTGGATGTATACGTCAATCTGAAATGGCAAAGTTTGTTTTATTTTCTACATTTGTAATCCATGTCCAAAATTTTAATTATTTGTTTGCAAAAATTTTCTTTGCATTAACTACAACATTCTATATTTGACGTTTCTATTCTTTCATATTTTCTCATTGTGGTCATCCAATTAGTTTTCCAAATTTTGTTTCCATGTTGTCTTATCCCTAGTATATTGAATTGGTGAAAGTGTTGTGTTAACTTATTTGGTGGTACAATTATGATATTTATCCAGTTATGGCTTAAATTCCACACCTTTTTAGTTGTTTTGCATTCAATAAATAGATGATCTACTGTTTCTATATGGTTATTGCATAATGCACTCCTCAGGAGATTGTCCTTGCTTGCTATTATATTCAAACCTGGTCTCCTTTCAAAATATGTTATATTTGGATATAACAATTTTTCCAAATATTTTCAAAAATTCCCCCTCTTTTCCTACATGTATGAACATTGTGATCAAGTAATTTATATGTATTTTTCACCGTGTACTAGTCATCTTCACTTGGTACCCGTTCCCATCTATCTAGGTCATATCTTTTTTGGGGTGCAAGCTATCAGATCACTGTTAAAAGGGTTAGAATTCAATTAGTTCCTAATAATGTCAATCTCTTCTCTAATGTTGATGTTTCTAAATTAGAATTATTATAAATCCTGGGATAGTTTTCAGGTAGTTGTGTATATTGAATAATGTTATCATGCTAGAAGTTTACTAATTCCTCTGTCCCTATAATGAGCTTAATACTATCATTAAACCAAGGTTGATATTGTCAAACTCCATATACTAATTTCATATCTTTCCATCATACAAATTCATTTTTAAATTTTTTTGGTTGACTTAGTTATCTCCAACTTCCATATTTGGATTCTAATATTTTTTTCTCTAAATACCCATGATATCAAGTGCAAATCCCTACTTCCATTTTTTTATACGTGCAACACCGAGAGAGTGTACACCCTTTATATTCAGTCCACCTAGGTTTTTTAGTTTATATATTTTAGACCATTTAACTCAAGCTATTTTCTTTCCCTCTGATCCCTATCCCCATAAGATTTTTTCTTTGAATTTTTTGTGTTTCAGTTATAACCATCTTTGAGGCTTTGAAAAAGGATAAGTAAAAAAGTGGTAGGAAGTTTAACGTTGATTTAATCAAACATACCCTGTTCGCAGATGTTAAGATTTTTCCTTTCCATCTTGTTAGTCTTTTCTTTATTTTTTGTATCATAGTGTCCCATAGCCCAATTTTCTTAGGATTTTCCCTAATTGGTATTTCTAGATATGTGAATGGGATATTCATTATATAGCAATTTGGGATAGCTGCATATCTATTTGGTTGGCTATCACTAATTCCAATTCAACCCAATTTGATTTTGTGAAAGTTTACTTGAAGTCCATATATGACTTCAAAACATCTTAAGATTGCTTAAATTTTGCATGTTCTCTTGACATACGAAAATAATATCATTAACATATTGTAACATGTTTATTTCAACCTCCTCTTTTCTATTTTCACTCGTTGTAAATAATTAATCTTGTCGATTTTCTAATGAGACTTCTCATTCCTTCTGTTATAATTAAGAATAAAATGGAGACAAGTGAATCTCCTTGTCTAATTCCCTTTGATAGAGAAAATTCTCGTATTGGACTATCATTCGTAAAGATAGATATTGTTGTTGAGATTAGGCAACTTTTAATTCAATTTATTGATTTTTTATAGAATCCTAATTTGTCTAACATATAATATAAGAATTCTTATATAACTGAATCATATGTCTTTTCAAAATCAACCTTTATGATCACACAATTTTTCTTTCTTCTTATCTCATCTAATGTCTTATTTACTACTGGAAAACACTATTTAGTAAATTTATACCAACTATAAATGTAGTTTGTGTTTGATATATTTCCTTTGGTGGTATTTTTTTTCAGTCTATTTGCCATCAATTTTAGGATTGTTTTCTACATGCATCCAACTAAAAACTTGGCCTATATTTTCTTAGATTTTGTGGATTTTGAATTTTAGGAATAAGGGTGATAAATGTTGCATTACATCCCCTATGCCAATGGTCATACCTATGAAAATCATTTAGTGCTACAATTACGTCCTTATCAATGTTTTCTAGTGATTTTTTAAAAAAATTGAAATTGTATCCGAACAAGACATTTATTTCCCTCACATTTGCGTACTAGCCCAAATTTCTTTTTTGTCAATTTTTCTATAAGGTCATTCTTATCACTTAGGTTTATAGATGAGAAGAGATCCTATCCATATTTAGTCATGTTATTTCTTTTTCCTCAAATTGATCCTTTAATATGTCTTTTATTTCCTCTTTAACCTTATTGGATTCCTCCCCCACTCCCCATTTAGTTAAGACCTTTTATTCCATTCTTCATTCTTGTCCAGTTTATAGTGGAATGAAAGTATAATCACTATAAATAAACATCATATTACAGTTTCCCTCACATTTGCATACTACTTGTCACAATCAGTGATCGCAAAAGTGAATAAGACGACGATAAAAAATATTATAAAAAAATATTTAAATTGAGAATGAAGTCGCCACTATAGTCTATTATTGGAAATTATAGAAAAAATAAAAATAAGAAATAATCTACGAACCAAATTTAAGATTGGGAGTCGGTTACGCGTGTGAAAGGTATTAACACCTCCATAATGTCCGTCCTAAGACGGTACCTTTAATTAAATAATAAGAAAGAGTGTGATTTTACAAAATGCTATTTTCCCAAAATAATAACTATAAAGATGCAATTAAAGACTAATAAAATATGCAAATAAAATAATAAAATAAACAAAGATGCAAATAAAAATAAGAATAACCAGAGAAAATATTTTTTTTTTTATTTTTGGTTGGGCCAGACAACAATTCATCTTGCCCCTACGTATTTCCATTCAAATAGAAAATCAAGGATCACGTAGTTCTAATTTAAAAATTGCTTGATGGAATATTTAATATTTTTTATTTTTTTATTTTTAGAAATATTTTATATTTTTTATTTTTGGAAATTTGATATTTTTTTTATTTTAGAAAAATTTGTTTGAAATAAAACATTATTTATTGATTTACCAAAAAAAGAAATAGAAATAATAATAAAAATGCACTAGATGCAAATAATAATGTTATGATGCAAAAACAAAAAAAAAAAAACAAAATAAGAGGACTTAAGAACCTAACACACAAATTAGCTCAGTTTTTCTTTATACAAAGTGAGCCAAGCCCAACATCATTTTTTTTTTTCCTTACGTGAACCCAAAACACTACACCTCTATTTTCATATTGGGTGACCGTAAAAATCTACACATCAACCTTCTTTATCAACGTCATGTGCTTTGCTTTTTCTAAACCCTAATTGCTACAAAATTCACC
>Ga0099825_1004928_pt1 | contig 17389 bp, 11 predicted proteins | sample SiratroredBW_FD_76838 | JGI IMG/M metagenome (GOLD analysis project Ga0099825, IMG submission 76838) | Root nodule microbial communities of legume samples collected from California, USA - Siratro red BW | ecosystem: Host-associated > Plants > Roots > Nodule | place: USA: California | collected...
AAAAAAAAAAAAAAAAAAAAAAAAAAAAAAAAAAAAAAGAAAACGAAGAAATTCATATTTTCAAAATGGACATCAGGAATCACGCTGGAGGATTGGGATAGACTTTGGGCTTCGGCTTCACCTCAATCTCGTTTACACTACGAACGAAAATAGCATCCGGTTCGTTGCTGTAAAATGTAAAGAATACAGTTACTTAAAACTAGCTCGTATAAGAGAGACAGATAATTTAGATACATAACATACCTTTTAGGCCCTTCTTCGAATGTGTAACTTGAGGCAACAGCCAACAGGCGTCCATCTCTGCTAAACGAGAGTGCGGCAACGCTAGTTGGATATTTTGAGTACTAGAAGAGAAAACGGCAATTTAGTAACTTCATTAATTACCTCAAGAAAATTTGGCCACTCAATTTATCCAAAGCAAAAAGGAATAAAACCTGGTATAGCCTCTTCTTATTGTTTCCGTCCCATACGTTAACATACCCATCACAACCTCCCGTGGCAAATGTGCCATATCTGCAGACATTTTTATAAAGTGTTTCGTTAATAACGACTAAATAAACATATGAATTGATATCCTAACAAGAGTAGATGACAACACAATTTAATTCCAAACTCCATTAAATGGGCGTCACAGCATTTCATCTTTGGAGCTCTTGAAATTCTAAGGATATGAAAGAAAGGAAACAGAACTTTCATCTACCAGATGTATTTATGATCAAACTGCATATGTGAAGAAATCAATTCCATCTACTTAAAATGAAAAATAACTAAACAAGAAATTTTTCTTAATATAAATGGTGATTCTATGAGGTTCCTACCTAGTAGAGTCCCGGGGGATAGATGTGTGCAAACCAGCTAAAATCCCACAAGTGGAAATACTGTTTTCAAGATTTAAATTTATGACCTCTAAGTCGGAACGGAGCTATTAAGAATTTTTTTATGTAATTTATATTTTTATTTCCGCTTCTCAACAGGATCCTTGAATGATACATGCTACAGCTATTGAAACTGTAAATCCTAGAGAAACAACTAAGCAAGCAATTTAAAATACTTGTTAGAGTGTCTCAATTCAAGAAGATGATAAAATCCAGGTGAAAGAGCACTTACACGGGGTGGAATGCAATTGCATTTACAGGATAGACTATGTCCCTTCCAGCTTCCGATTTTCTGTGACACTTGAAAGCATATCTGCATAAAGGTTAGGCAGAGTTCATTAATAGGTAGAAGTTAGTGAAGATATACTATTTTCCATATGCACTGAAATACTATCATCTAGGTGGACACGAAGTTCAAAATAATCACAACATTAGTATTAGAAAGGGAGAACATAGACGTATAGAGAGAAATGCATACTTTTTTGCTTGGCTAGCCTCTGAGAGGTCAAAGAATTCCATTGCAACCCGGCCCTCAACAGAACTAAGTGCATATCCTGCATAAAGCAGTTATTTGAGTACGAGGTGTAACAACTATCTCGGCTAAGAAACAAAAAAAATCAGTGCGTCATCTTCAGAAAAATAAATGATAGAGAATTTTAGCCATCAATTAAAGTTCACCTGTTCCATTAGGGTAACAGCGAACACATCTGGTTTGATATTTTAATGAAGATTCTCTTTTTTGCTCAGGTTGAGACATGTTTCTCAAATCATAGATATTAACATGTCTTCCAGCTGTTGCTACAACCAGGCGATGTCCAACCAGTGAGAGAGAGTACACACGCTCAGGCTGTGGATATGTCCCAACTAGTGTGCGCTCCTGCCCACTGGCGCCTCTAGGGTCCCAGCATTTCAGGGTTTTGTCCCAACTACCAGTGATCAACTGGCCTATAAGTGAGAGTAAAGACAGAGGTAAATATCCCTTTTAGAGTAATGAATAAGGTGACACTGTAGCATAGGTGAAATGAGGTCAGCATTATAGAGATAGAGAGGAGAGACCTGCAGCATACGAGTACTCAACACAACGAACAGGTGCATCATGCCTCCCCAGAATATCCTCTTTATTGGAGCTGAAGACAAGCCTGGAGCATGATAAGATAAAGGATGAGTTACTTTCCCCTCTACTTAGAGATGAATGCCATCTTTCCGCTTAGAAATGTTCACAACACACTTTATCTCCCTTTTTTAGAAATTACATTTAAATTTTAATCCATTCTAAATGTAAATCAATCTCTTTAAGTGGTAACCAGCAACTACAAACAAGCCTCTCCCAAGGGGTGTTTTCTTTATGCAACTTCTAAAAAGGCATTGACAATTAATTTTGAACTTCGTACTGTCAAAATTTGGAATTTAGAAGATTAAAAATATCGTTTTGTATAGCCATATTGCGGGGTTGGAACCCAACTAATACTCTTCATCTCATTTTCTGAAGTCCCAAAACGGATAGTTGGAATTCAAAACTAACTAATGGTTTGGAAATCACGAAAACAGAATTTTTTTACGCTATGACCCACTAAATGCGAAGCATATTAATCTCTCCAGAAAAAGCGATCTTCCAAAAGTAAATAGTAAAGAAACGTAATCTCCAATGTTATGGGCAATTTACTTCGATCATAATGTTATCAAATGTTGGACTTCACAATATAAAACCAAGTCTCAAAACCCCAAAATTCATATTTTCACTTAATCTTTTGAAGCATTAAAGCCGACAGTTGGGATTCAAAAAACCCTAACCAATGATATTTGTTCGAATTAGATGGAACAACAAAACTAGGTTATAAACTCAAGTAGGTAAATTCGAATTTGAAGAGAGTGAGTGAGTGAGTGATTGACCGTCTAACAGTGTTGTCGGCGGCGGCACTGAAACCGGAGGAATCGTCGTGGAAGCAGCAATCAAGAACGGGACCAGCGTGCAAGAACTCTCCTCTCAAGACATTGGCGCTGGCATCATACAGCCGCACACTCTGAACCGCACAAACAGCAACAAAGGGAATGAAATTGATAGCATAGAAAGCATAGCATTGAGAAGCGAGAAAGTGGAGCATGCATACATACATACCTTGTCCCATGAGGAGACCAAGAGATGATCGCTGTGATTCGAGAATCGGAGATTGGTTATGCCGTCCGACGGAGGATTCGACAACTCTCGGCCCGTCGCGGCGGGAACCGCTGATGCCATGTGTGGGATTTGATGAAATTTGAAAAGTGAGGGGTGGGAAGGGAAGATTCAAAATTGAATAGCCAAGTTACACCGACGCAGGGAAAAGCGGGTGACCTAATCAAATTTCAAAACAAAACCCTTCTCTTTCTATTTCTCATTTTCAACGGACATCATTGCTTGAATATTATATATTTTTCAAATTTAATCTCATTTTTCTATCTTCTAAAACATTTGTTTTTATTTTTTATTTCTCTTAAATTCAATTCAATTTGTTTCTTCCGTTAAGGTATGACAAAGGACTTTTATGAAGTAATTTTAAGCAGATTTTTTTTTCACTCATTTTTATTGTCAAATTAGGAAATGAAAATTTTGTTTCATTTTATCATAAAATATTCACTTTCTTACCTCTATCCATGTAAAACAAAAGATCAATATTTCTTAAAATTAAATATTGCTACAAAAAGTTTGTTTACATTTTATAATAATGAAACGCACTTTTAAGAGATTTTTTTTAAGACGACTTGTTTCTTCACCTCCTACGCCTTTCTTCCTGCACCTCCATAATTCTAAAATTATCAAAATATTTTTTTTAAAATTTGAATTTCTTTTTTATTCTGAATTATAAAGGAATATAATTTTTTGTATTTTGAATGGTGTAATTTGATATATAATATTTTTTATATTTTAAGTTACATAATTTAGAATAAAAAAATTGTACTTTTTATTGTACAGTTATAAATATAAATTTCTTTTATATTTCGAGTTATACAATTTGAAAGCGAAAAAGTGACAAGGGTTTACTGAAAAGAAGAAGAAAATGAGAAGGATAAAATGATACTTTTCTTTGCTCATATGAAGTTGCATGGAGAAAGTATAGAGGTGTAATAAGAAACAGTGTTTTGTTAAAAGGAAAATTCTTAATGTAAGCAGCCCGTCTACTTAGCCCGGCCCATATAATTTTCTTTATGGTTTATTTTTCTGCACCTGCTCTGATTCTCCATTCAGTATCAACACAAACAACAACAATTCCATTGAATCAGGCTTGTGTTGTGTTGTGTCTCGACTTCATCATGATTATGAGATGAAAGTCGTAGTCTTTAGTCTTGTCTTCAATTTTCCATTTCCAAGCCCACCTTTATTATTTGGTATCATATCACACCCTGAATATAATGCTAGTCTGCAAATAAACGTTGCATGGTTTTGCTGGTTTCTTAGTAAATTGGTTTGATGAAAATGAAATCCAAAAGCCTCATGTCAAACCACCCAATTCTCCAGAAGTTGCAAAAATGCCACAGCCTCAACACCCTTAAGCAAGCCCAAGCTCAAATGGTAGCAACTGGCCTTTCACTCCACACATACTATCTAAGTCACCTCCTTAACACATCCTCCAAATTTTCCTCAACCTATGCAATTACCATCTTTAACTATATTCCAAGTCCAACACTTTTCCTCTACAATACACTCATTTCTTCATTCACTCGCCACAGTGACCAAATTCATATGGCCTTTTCACTTTATAACCAGATTCTCACCCACAAGACCCTTCAACCCAATAGCTTCACTTTTCCCTCCCTCTTCAAAGCCTGTGGCTTTGGTCCGTGGCTCCAACATGGGCCTCCCCTCCATGCCCATGTTTTCAAATTCCTTCAACCCCCTTATGACCACTTTGTCAAAAACTCACTGCTCAATTTCTATGCCAAGTATGGAAAATTGTGTGTGTCTAGATATTTGTTCAATCAAATCAGTGAACCTGACCTGGCCACGTGGAATACCATGTTGGCTGCCTACGCACAATGTGCAAGTCATGTTAGTTACTCCACAAGTTTTCAAGATGCTGATATGTCCTTGGAGGCATTGTATTTGTTCAGAGACATGCAGTTGTCTCAGAGAAAGCCTAATGAAGTCACACTTGTGGCATTGATCAGTGCATGTTCTAATTTAGGTGCACTGAGTCAGGGTGCTTGGGCACATGGTTATGTGTTAAGGAACAATCTTGAACTGAATCGATTTGTGGGAACTGCACTGGTGGATATGTATTGTAAATGTGGCTGTCTGAATCTAGCATGCCAATTGTTTGATCAGCTGTCTGAAAGGGACACGTTTTGCTACACTGCCATGATTGGGGGGTTGGCAGTTCATGGTCATGGGGTTCAGGCACTTGAACTGTATAGAAAGATGAAACTTGAGGGCCTAGTTCCTGGTGATGCAACTATTGTAGTTACTATGTTTGCCTGCTCTCATGGTGGATTGGTAGAGGAGGGCCTCGAAATTTTCGAGTCCATGAAGGGTGTTCACGGAATGGAGCCAAAACTTGAGCATTACGGATGCTTAATCGATCTTCTTGGTCGAGCTGGGAGATTAAAGGAGGCAATGGAAAAGTTACAAGCTATGCCCATGAAACCGAATGCAATTTTGTGGAGGTCTTTACTTGGTGCAGCAAAACTTCATGGCAATATAGAGGTGGGGGAAGCTGCTCACAAACACTTAATAGAGCTAGAACCAGAAACAAGTGGAAACTATGTGCTTTTGTCTAATATGTATGCTAGCATTGGTCGGTGGAATGATGTGAAGAGAGTGAGGATGCAGATGAAAGATCGTGGGGTTGACAAGTTGCCTGGATTTAGCTTGGTGGATATTAATGGTGCCATGCATGAATTTCTCAACGGTGACAAAGCTCATCCATTTTCAAAAGAAATATATTTGAAGATTGGGGACATAAATAGAAGATTACAAGAATATGGTCACAAACCAAGAACATCAGACGTTTTGTTTGATGTAGAAGAAGAAGATAAGGAAGATGTCCTTTCTTACCACAGTGAAAGGCTAGCTATAGCGTTTGCACTAATAGCATCTCCTTCGAGTTTGCCTATAAGAATTATTAAAAACCTGAGAGTATGTGGGGATTGCCATGCTATTACCAAGGTAATATCAATGGCATATAAAAGAGATATTATTGTTAGAGATCGAAATCGGTTTCACCATTTTAAGGACGGGAGTTGTTCTTGTCTAGACTACTGGTGATACCTTTCTCACCTTACAACAAGGTATATACCTGAAAGTTCAATTTGTTACATTAATCTGAGATTCATTTTTATTGATTTTTACCTGAAATGAGTGTAGTTTTTTTGTTTAAGAGATTGCATGAGAACAACTTCCATCAGCTCGTACTAGTTTAATTTGTTTGAAATTTAATGTTGAGTTTTTTATATCTGTGGTATATAACTTTATCTTTCATTAACTGAAGGTTAATTTCAATAAGATATAGGAAAGCACATGTGCATCTCATCTTTGTTCAATAACTTCACAGTTATCATGGAAGGGATGATATACCATCTGGGAAAACTCATCCAAGGCATCATGTCTGATTTCATTATATTGATTAATGAAGAGTGCTTGACGAGTCAATATTATGCTGTACAACTGATCTGTGTTTATGGTAGTAAATTGCTGCAGAAAAGTTGCCATTTTTAAAATTATATAGCATATTCATTCTTTCGTTTTTTTATGGGTGATACTTTTCTTTACACCTACAGTTATTTTTCATTTGATTAAAATTACACGCAGAACCTTTGATCATTTGGTTAAAATGTAACTCAGACTTTCATCTTTGAAAGTGTACGTCCATTCCACCATAAGTTCTTAGAGCATTGCTTCTTTTCTGGTATTGTGCATTAGCGGCTCTACCAGTGACCGCAGTTCCAACCAATGCAACCAAGGTTTCGGAAGGCCGTGCACATCAAAGATGGATCCCAGAATAGTCTTTCTCATTCCAACCCTCCATCAGGTGAAATTTCTCACCATGACTTTTAAGTGATGACTGTGATTAGGAAACTAAAATAATATAACTGTGATTAAGAAAATGTAATTAAGAAAAAGAATGAAAAATCTGAATTCTTACATTTCTGCAATTGAAGTTAGAGTTTCAAAGTTTGAATATAAAAATTTTACACTGATTCATATGCATTTATTTTCTGACTCTTTCCATACATATTTGCATATGTAAAAAAGAATTTAACTAAAATCCACACAGTGTAAAAGTTTGTTTATGTTCTCATCTAATAATAAATTGTCATTTATAATCTATAATAAATTTGTTGAATTTTATTTTTTTATAATATATGTTTCAAAAATATATCTTTAATTTTTTCATTGGTTGAAAGTGTACATTTTTTTTAATGGAACTAAAGTCTCTATCTTTTTTTCCAAATCAAAAGAATAATATTTTGTTGTCTCAATTTCGTGACCGGGAAATATTTTTCTACTGTTTTTAAAAAATCAAGCCGGTTCACTCTTTTTCCTACTGAAAAATGGTAAATAGATATAAAAAGTAAGTTATACATTTACAAATGTACAAAAATTTGAAGTTTTTTCTTTAATAGTCAACAAAGTTTTTTATTTATTAAAATTTGAAAATATTAAAGTCTAAATTTGTTTAGTTTTACATTGCATTAAACATGTATTTATTTATATATTATTATCCAATATTAAAGTTCTTTTGGTAGAATAAATTAAAGTTTTTATTAAAAGATTGATAATGTTAAAATGTAAACTTAATTTTTTTTTCTGAAATTAAAATTAATTTATAAGTAACTAAACACATACAATTCAAATTTTGTTTTTAATGAGTCATATTTAAATTTTGAAATAAATTTAGATAAGAAAAAGACTATATACATTACAATAGATATTGTTGGTGTTAGAATTTTATCTTGATCATATACATCTTATTTAATACAGTGCAGTTGAAACTTTAAATATGATAGAAAAACAACGTTAACAACACCTATAAGTTTACTCCTTTGAGCAAATTAATAACTCAAATTTAAGTAATTAATATTTTTCATAATTTTAGGTTACAACATTTCAAATACTCAACTCATTTACACTCATAATCACCAGCTAATTAATCTTAAGATAAGAGTAACTCCCATCCTTAAAATGGTGAAACCGATTTGGATCTCTAGTTATATGATATCTTTTTGATTATGCCACTAACAGTAGCTTGATAAAAGCATGTCAATCCCAACAAACACTGTTAAGGTGTATAATATCTCTATATTATAAGGTATCATAAGAACAGTGTAAGGAGGTTCCTTTGACTTTGAGGAGCACAATCCTCTGGTTCAGGTCCCAAATAGGAGGTCTCAGATTCCTGAGAGGGTGTCCCCACACTTTGCTTCTTTGCCTGGTGACACAATATTCCACCTCCAACCATCACTCTCTCAGTTACATGGTGTTGATGGTGTACATCTGCACTACTCAAGAAGTGAGGAAGTGGGGTCAACGCAGCACCACCTCGGAGCACTTTCTCCACACCCATTTGGCACAGGTGCCAGTTCCCAGTCCACAACAGCCCCACTGCTCCATTCACTGGATTTATAGTACGCCCCACTGCTTCATAAAGCAGTGACTGAAACAAAGCTGTCAGTGCCACATACACACACCACAGGTCACAACTTTTTCTCCCAACTTCTTCAAAACACACACAAAGTCAAATAACAGTACATACAATTGCATCTCCTCATCAATCATGCTATAGTTAATTATAGTAGTAAATGATTTGTTATATACTGCAGTTACACTGTATGTTAAAAAGAAAACATGTTGATGGCACTTCTTATGTAACATAACTTCAATTTGGACACCTGGCTGTGGTGCCGATTATTTAGAAAAGATAAAACAATTGATTATGTGGAACTGGTTGACCTATAATATTATGATATCATCCTAGCTTTAGTTAGCTATTTGAAAGATTACTGATGCAGAAACATCTTTGGTAGGAGTTGCTAAGGGCTTCTTAACCTTAAGAACTAGTTCTTATGTAAGAACAATTTATCATATAAATAACTGTTTTTAACAGTACTTAAGAATTGTAAAATAACTGTAGAACCTGTTTTAAGTTTTTAAAAGATTGTACTATTGGATATGTTCTAAGAAAATTACAAGAACAGAATTCATGTATCCTCGTTTATACCATATATATCTTGGTAACTGTTTTTCATGCATGCATCGATAGGGTTACATTGCATACCGGATCTTTGGTTGGCAGGTACTGCGGAAAGGAAAGACATGAGAGCAGCACGGCCAAAGAACTTGGCCACAAAGAGGGTGGCGTGAGCTTGGGCTTGTGGGTTCTCTATCCATTGTAAGCAATGTCGTAGCATGCAGTTCTCACTGCAACCCTTTCTGAGAACACGACAACCATTGCAGCTCATCTTTTTCTTCCTTTGATCCACTCCACAAGAATCGTACTATGAATCAACTAGACTGGAACAGTAAGTGTGTAGGGAATAATATATCTTATTAAATGGATAGTTACCTTGCTAGTCTTATAGAAGCAGAAAAAGGGATGCAGGTTTGATATATATGGAGGAAGAAAGGTGAGTTGGGCATATATAAAGTGAGTGTGGGAACATGCATGCATCATCAATTAATCAACCAACCTTGTTCGCATTTGTTTATTAATATAATATATAATATTAGAATGACGTTACTTGTAGGTAATTTTATATCATATAAATTCAACCATGGTTGAGTTACTAATGGGTAGGGTCTTGTGGAAACAATGTGTGGCTAGATAGTATTCCAAGGAAACGGGTGTTCTGGGCCTGCTCCGGTTTTCCGCAGATGTTGGAATTTTTCCATAGTTGGATTCCAATCAACTTATGTGTTTTTCCAACCATCAAGTTCTTGCTTGATTCCTCATTTAGATCAATGTGGATGGAAGCTCCTTGAATATAGTGATTCTTTATAGTTTATTCTATGATAATGTTGCAAGATTTATCTTCTATTCAACGCTTTCCCATGTGCTTTACAAAGTTAGCTAGTGAGGGTGCAGCTTAAGACATTTTCACATTTTGATTTGCAAGCTTGCTTGTTCATCTACAGAGCTTGATACCAAATGATTAAAAATGTAGAGTGAGGTTTGATGATGCCTGACACAAGGATGATAATGATTAAGCTGGCGTATAAAGCTACACATAGGCATTGGATGTTATGGTCAGAAGTTGGATACGTGGCAATTGGCATCTTTATCCGAAATGGACCACATCTGCATCCACATGAAAAGAGTTTGGCGTATTTCCCAACAAAATTAATGTCTGTGAAGAATGAGATTCCAATTAGGTTAATCTTTCATCCAAGACTTTTAGCCTTATATACATGCATCTTATGTGGTTAAAGGACTCCACCATAGTTCCAAATTGTTGTGATATTTAATTTGAGGGGCAGGACCCATTATATCCCATTATATCCCCTGCATATTATTAATACTATTAATCAGGTTTGATTAGGCCCTACACATTTCAAAACTAGTTTGTGAAAGAGAGTGCTATTATTGGTGAATCTTCATCATAAACACTATGTCCCTTCAATGCATCAGGAAGACAAATGGAATTTGGGCAATATTATTATTACTTGCTTATGCACCTTTAAATGAATTTGACCTTTTTTGTTGAATCTATTATCAGCTGAAGTTGGAAAAGAAGGCCCTTCTCCACCCCTTCAATTTCTACACGTCCAAACTTGGGTACAATATTAAATAACCTTTTCTTCACAATGATTTCGGTTCTTTGCCATTTTTCTTATCTTGATCAATATTCTGTGTGTAACAAATAACCATTCCTACGGCTTTGATCTTAACATTTGGCACTCCTTTGTAATAAACGAATCTTGCTTTTAGGTTTTGGAGTATAGCTTATGAAGCTGATCGCAACTTAGTGACAGAAACGAAGTGATAAAGGTACAATATTAACCAACTGAAGTTAACAGATAGGTTATTAAAAGGCACTTTAGCATAGTAACTATTTGGTGGCATTAGTAATATTAATTAGAGTTTGATTAAACTAGCTGCCGCGGCACAATTAACTGGCCTAAGGAGTAACCTTAACTTTATTAATATACTATTACTAATCCAACCCTGAAAGTTTGCTATGCGATTAATGGGTGCCGGATTACAATTAATTTTCAATGTTTGTGACGTGCATTTTAAAGCATGCTTCTGTGGATTTTAGGGGAACAAGTTTGTTTCTTCTGATATATGTTAGATAAACATTGGATAGTTAAAATACAATTTCAGACCGCTCACCTAATGTCACTTGGATTAATTTAACATAATTTAATTTTATTATTCCATTTAAAAATTAAACCTTTTTTCTAAACCCTCCCTTATTATTATGATTTTTCAAAACTGAAGTCATTAAAACTACTACTAAATCGTTAACATACCATCTCATCAGTCAAATGAAGACATTTTGACACATTTCATTAAATTAAGATAAATATTTAAAATCAGCTTGTATTGTTTTTGTTTATATTCAAGATTTAAGAAATAGTATATGCTGGAAGTCTCACTTTGGATTACGGCACTAATTCCCTTCTTCCATTTTGAAATAAATAAGAATGAATCTATAAAGATTCCACAAGTGGACTTTAAATTATATGCAAAAACCACTGGTTTGACTTCAAACTAGAATAATGGATCACAAGCTTGCAGGTCCACAAAATGTAATGCATGTGTCATCTGCCAGCCTCTCAGATCCCCCCAAAATAATAGCTTTATTTTAAATACCAGACGAATCTACTTCTACTCGCATATCTTCTGTAGCAAACTCAAAAGTTATTCAAATATTGGGTATTAAATAATAGACCATGAGGTCTTATCAGTATTTCAGCAAAACACATGGCAGTAACTGATAACACTTGATTATAGTGGTAAGTGGTAAATATCCATTTATACCATCAGTTTCCTTGAAATAGTTACTAAGAAAAGGAGTGTGTGATTGTAATATTGGGATATTTCAATCTCAAGGAAGTGCGAAGGGCAGCTTAAAAACTATTGATAGGATAGATGTTTGCATTACATGATTCCCATTCTTCACAAATCTACTATTTTAAACTATATGTACTCTACTCAATATAGAAGATATAAACCACTAGTGTTGGAATCTTGTCATAGTGAACTAGTAATAAAAAGAAAGAAAAGAAACAATGATAGAAAAGCCAACAAAACGAACCAAACTACTTTCAGGAAACTGAATGTCTCCTATTTCTTGAAGGAGTAGACTTGGCTTCTTCTGGGTTAGCAGAACTAATACTCTCTGACGAGTCTGAGCCACTATTTTCCCCTTGACCCCCTTTGCTGGCCCAAAGCTTTATGAAAGACTTTTTTGACTTGAGCAACCCTTTCACCTTGCCAATGACAGCTTTGTCCATGCTGGGTTTGATATCTCCATCTTTGTCATTGTTTCCAACTCCATTGCTCAGCCTCAATGATGCAAGTTCCTTTCTTAATGCCTTCAGTTCCTCACCTGTGGCCACAGCATCCAACTCATCTTCTGGGTTAGTTGTCCCTGACCTTGAGCTTCCATTGGATTCATTGTTCAAGTCTTTGATTCCTCTAGGTATGTCAGGAGTGCTAGTGCCGGATGATGCAGCAGTCCTTAACTGCTCAAAATATAGTACCTGCACAACTACACGCAATGGTAGTCTCTCGTTTTGCACTGCATGCAAGCATGCGTCAACTGATAGCTTTCTACAATCCATCAGCTTGCATATCCTCTTCTTTTCGCTTTTGCTGATCCCAGGGTGCTCCTGTGGTGTTTAAAAATTTGAAAAAGATAAAATAGAAGGGAATGACTTAGTTACCTCCACATACAACTTGCACAAGAGTGAAGTTAAAATATTCCTGCATATTAAGCACATAATTTTCTATATGCATATACCAGAGTGTAGAAGCTCACTCTAGCAAAGTCAAAATGAAAATGCAAATTAAATAAAAGAATTCTTTTTGAGAACAGTTACCTTCAGATATGTGTCAATAGCCCTGTAAAGGCCATCATGAGCTGGACGAGAGATGCTAGACACTAACTCAGCAAGATTAACAAAATCAGACAAAGGTAACTTGGGATCTTTTGCAATTTCAGCAAGGTATCCATCTATGAGTTTTGCAACCATCAGCTTGGAAGCATCTGATAGAATCCCCGGTTTTCTTATTCCCTCAAGTTCACCACCCGCAACTGATTCAATCTCAACATTGTAATCTTTCCTAAAAAACTCTTTAACAATGTTGTGTACTATACTAACATCATACATTGTAGCATCCCCATCTGGTCCTTGAATCAAAATATCACTTACAGAAGCCTCCTCCAGCTGCTGCCCAATTCTCTTTACCAGCTCTTCTTTAGTTCTATCTCCTGATTGTACAAAAATGGCAGCTTTCAATAACTTGAGTAAGAACCTACAAGGAACACTGCCCTTCTCAGTAGGCAACAACCACACAATAGTTTCAACCACTACACGATGCTTTGAGACATCCCCACACTGGATCATACCCTTACTGAAATTTGGCAATCTTCTGTAAGCATATGCTTTCAAAGCTTCACCGATCACTTCATTGGATTGAACGGCCTTGGATTTAATATTTGTAATCACAGACTTGTACAAATCAACTTCAAGCTCACATAAATCTTCTACCCACCAGTCTTTTGGCACCAGTCGAGTTCTGAGTCCATTCTGGTTTGATTCAATCCCATTTTCCTCAGGAAGCTTCTTCCGGTTATAGGTGTAAGACCAGTCAACTTTGGATACATCAACACATGCCTTATTTGCAATGGAATCAACGCAATGACTGACAACCTTTAGGTCCTCAACCAAGGGTAACATAGACTTTGAAGTCTGAAGAAGGATGATTGAATCCTTCCAACTACGGAAAATGCTAGAGCTAAGGAAAACATCAATCTTGTAAACGAGGTTTCCTTTCTCAATGGTCTCATGCATTCCAAGATACTCTGCTGCACACCGAGTTGCTATTACATTGTAAGCATTGAGGGTAACAGTCATACCATAGCAAAACTTAGCACATATTTCAAAGGTACTTGCACCGCCAGGAATATCAGAAATCTGAATTTCATCTAAATTTTCTTCATTGTTGAGGGAGATCAATGTCTGTAAGTGAGAACTCTTTGACAGGAGAGGAAACTACACATCAAAGGATTTGATATATCAGTAATATAAAATGAAAACTTGCAGCCAAATTTACTTAACTGTTTATTTGGATGTTGTAACTAATATGAGCCAGTTTCCTCAACCTCTACAGTGACTTTCAAGTAATAATGGCCCAACCAGATTCTTTGTAAATCTAACTGAGTTTAAACTCATAACAAAACAAACTAAAACAGTTCAATTCAGCCTTAGAAAGCGAAGTTAACATAGGTCAGTAATAGCCCTTACAGGTTCTGCTCCCTATCATAAAGCAATGTAGACAAGTGGTTTACCAATTGAAATTTTTGCCAAATGAGTTTTTTTTTTGTTACTGTGAGCCCTTTAGATACGTGCTAAGGAATAGAAAAAATGACCAATTTACATAAAGCAAGACCAAACCCTCCTAAATATCTTGAAAATCCAAAACCATAATGAACAAAAGCTTTTTTTGTTCTTTTATGTGTCCTGAACCATCCTCATGTTACAATAATATAATGGGAATATAATATCAAAGTATATAATTTTGTCAGTAATTGTCCAGAAATTGCCATAAATAATTGAAATTTGACACTTATAGAAATCATTAAATGCCAATATGGAAATTCTCAGTAGGAGACTAGATAAGTTTACTGGGCCGAATCATACCTTATGTAAATAAAACTTGATGTCTCCTACACTAACAACAATATCTGACGCCAACTCACTTGCCACGTACCTGCACATGAAATGCATCTTGAGAAATACTGTCTAAAAGGTTGCATAAAATGAAAAAATAAAAGCCAGAAAAGTATGGGGATGGGTTAAAAAATGATTGAGAATCTAAGACTTTTAATTTTCTTTTTCTTTTATGCTCTTTTTAAATGTCTTATTCAGCATCACAAGTGGATTAAACATACTCAGTTAATGATTTGATGTTCAAATTCCAGACTCAATATGCGAAATCTTATTGTATGTAGTTCTTTCCATCTGCCATATTTATCATGTTAAAACCTTTGCTTATATAAACGTTTTAACACCACGAAACTTCGCAAATAGATTCTTCTCGGATACACATGAGAGCTAATTGGCTTCTAAAAGGGTATGTATGACAAGACTAAGAAAGTGATGTTGAAAATTATGTGGCCAGTATATTATAAAATTAACGTAATTTGCATATGACAATACCAAGAATACACAGTTTTAGAGACCATAGAAAATGCAAGTGGGTATTGTTTAGTTCTTTCATATCAGTCATACAAAAGAATAACAATAATTTGAATGAATAATTGGATAAAATGAACTGTGTAACAACAATGCACTTACAAACAGTGGTTAAGATAATTAAACCATCAAAGGGGAATGTATGAGTCTTAGCTAGGGCGGCCAGCAAAGATGCCACAGGTCAATAGCTATCAGGTACAGGGCATGATGATTATTGATATATCTAATATTTAATATTTAATTAGCTACATTTCCCAACACTATCTTTTTGCGTGTTTTTTTACTTATACCATGCATTATGAAAGCTAGAAACCATTTACAATTACGAATAGTAAGAGAGTAAAGTAAAGTTGTTGCCCCAATTAAAAAAAAGCAGGAAGATGAACTAATGAAACTGAAAACATCTCCTCAGTCACAGAAAAGCTCCTTGAAGAATGAAGTACATGCACATAAGGGGAAATTATGACAAATAGGAACTGTCAAATTCTTACATAGTGTGTTGGATTGGCTACATGGTGAGAAATAATGAATTAAAATTTCATAGTGGAGGTAAAGTAATAAAATAGTGGCCTCTACTTTTTCATGGTATCACCATGATTTTGTAGGGTAGAATTGATTCTTGTGATTTATCCAAACACTATCAATTATCCACCTTCAAAGCAACAAACTATAGGAACGTATATGACACTTTTCAGTTTGTGTAAATTTATTTATGTTTGTTAACAGAAAAGAAAAAGAAAAAGAAAAAAAGAGGAACATCAACACATCAAGTAGTGTAATTCACATCTCAGCAAAAATATCATAAAGAGAATACATAATCTCACCTAACATTGTTGCCATCAGTCTGAAAAGTATCAGGCTTGGATCCAAGCTTCATGAACTTCATCTTGACAGTATAAGATCTTCTTCCTCTCAGCTGAGGCCAACTCGATTGAAACAACAAAAAACAGATTTCACCACCACTCAGTAGCTGATCTCTAAATCCAATAAATCATAGATAGCCCCCATAAACATCGCTGCATATATAGCAGCCAAAATTTGGCCAGAAAAGGAAAGAGAAGACAAGCCCAGGTATGAGGGCCAACTCACACTAAGATTTATCCAAGTTTGTTGGTTGGCTTGAGAGAGAAAAGGAAGGTTTGTAGAACAGGAAGGTTAAATAGTGCAGAGTGTGAGCGAATCTTTACAGCAAACAAGGCAGAAGGTGAATGAATAATGAGAGAGATAAGAGAGTCCAATTTTTTAAGCAAAGGTTCTCTTAAATGGGAAGAGACTCCACAAAGAGATTGTTTCCTTGGTCGGCGGCAAAGCCCACGGAGCCCGGGCGCACCGAGTCAGCTCAGGAGACATAGCCAACAGAGTGTTAACACTAAACAATTATCAAACCAGAGACACAAATCTGACTCCACCTCACTTTCCCATATTTCTTTATCTTTTCACTTTCTGTTTCTTAGTTTTTTAAAAGCCAATAAAGATTCACACCAACGACACCTCTAGTGCCCTCAAAGCTCCAAGTTCCAAATCCAGCATCGATTTATATGTCTATATATCTTTTTTTTCTCCTTTTTTTTTTATATGGTTGAAGTTTGAAAACCTGCAACTGAAAACAGCATCTCGGTATCAGTTGAAAAAACCACCAAAACTGTAGACAACAAGAATCTTTTGCCAAGTATGGAATAAATGAAGAAAATCACGAATATGGAGTTATTATAGTAATGAACAATCATACATCAGCTACTTGCAAGAATATATCATAAACAAACTTGGGCTGCTGAAATCTGAGGAATCCACCAGAATGTATCACAGATATCTAGTAAAATAATGAGGCAAGATCATAACTTTATGCTGTTTGGTGCTGTGAAACTCTCAACCACACATGAAGAAATATGCCCTGGATCAACTTGCAAATCACAATGACAAGCACCAAACTTCACTCTCCGTGTACTTCCCAACATCACCCAACACCCCATTTTTTTTAAACCCTTATATATAGACAAACAACTACACGCATTGCCGAAAAAAAAAAAAAAAAAAAAAAAAATAAAAAAAAAAAAAAAAAAAAAAAAAAATTTATAAAAAAAAAAAAAAAAAAAAAAAAAAAAAAAAAAAAAAAAAA
>Ga0099825_1004931_pt1 | contig 17373 bp, 7 predicted proteins | sample SiratroredBW_FD_76838 | JGI IMG/M metagenome (GOLD analysis project Ga0099825, IMG submission 76838) | Root nodule microbial communities of legume samples collected from California, USA - Siratro red BW | ecosystem: Host-associated > Plants > Roots > Nodule | place: USA: California | collected...
CAGCCTAAAATTAAAAAAAAAAAAAAAAAAAATAAAAAAACCAAACAAAAGTTCAAAAAAAAGAAAAAAAAAAAAAAATAAAAGCAGAGTACAAAAAACAACTTCCCCGCACGAACTCTAAAATCGAAAAGAATAGCAAACAAAGAAAAATACACAAAAAACCAACACCATTACAAACAAAAAATAAAAAAAAAAAAAAAAAATAAAACAAAACCCAACCAAGCTTCCAGAAAAAGAGAAAAAAAAAAATATCATAGCGAAGTATAAAGAACACCTTCTCCGCAAGAACCCTAATATCGTAAACAATGACGTACAAAGCTTCAAGAGCCCACGCGGATTCCCAATTGCGAAACTCCTGGATAAACGCACTGAACTCCAACGTTCCAATTTATACACGGGAAAGAATTAAACTCAATCGAAAGAATTCAAATAACAATAATAAGAAGAAGTAGAGGAAAAAAAGGGGGAAAGTAAAGTTACTTGGCGGTTTTTTCGAAAGCGTTATAGGCTTCGAGCAAGTTGTTCTGACGGTAGTTTTGGAGGGACCTGAAGAGGGGGACGAGGATGTCGGCGAACTGAGAAAAGTTGTCGGATTGTTTGATGAGTCTGTTGGCGTCCTGGAAGAGGTTGAGAGCGTCGGCGAGAGAGAGAAGGTAAGGGGAATTGGAGGAGAGAGCGAAGAGAGACTTGAACGAAGCTCCATCTTGCGACGAAACGGCGTCGGAAAAGCGATTCAGATACTCTGTGATTCTTCTGTGAGCTTCCCCCATGCTCATGTACGCCATTGCTATTTGCTACTACTCAACGCTGCTCCCAAGTGCTACTCAAAAATGCTTTCATGGCAGACCAATTTTGGGCTTTTTCCTCACTCCTTTGGCCCATTTCCTGATCGGCCCACCATCCGGGAAAACTGTTTGTGAGGTTGGTTTTACTATTATGCATTATGCTTAACTTGTGAGTACAAAGTGATTAACAATTACAATCTAATTTAAAAATGTTTTTACCTTTAAAAGATATTATTAAATGCGAATAATTTTTTTTAGTATTGAATATGCTATTTTTTTGTTATAGTCTTGATGAGTGCTTTAAATTTTTAAGTATTGGCATAAATATTTTTATTATACAATGAACTTGATATGTTTCATTTTGATTTTTTTGTTACAAATAATAATATAATTGGCCTTTGTTAATGTGCACATTATGTTTTTGCACGTGTTGGTGGTGATATTGATGAAAATGGACACTCCAATAGCTTGTCATAAATACTAGTGCTCTTGGATTTTGACTAATCGATGATATTTGTATTTCTTGTGTTTTAAAGTTCATTTTCATTTACAATTTTGAAATAATCAGAAAGTTGTGTTGGATATATTAGTGTAAATATTTTACTTTACCAAATCATTAAAAATAATAGTAGATATCACTTTAAAAAATGTTATTAAATTCAATAAATTTAAAACTATACTATTTGATAATAGTATAAAATGTATTATTACAACGAATAAATTGTAACTGAATACTTTTTAAAGAATAATTTAGAATTGTATGGTATGGTTAAAATAATTATATATTGATCATCTCAGCCAATCTATCAACAGTAACTGATAAAAATTTTGAACTCAATTATGTAAATTAACTGAAACAGAAGTCTGAAATAAAGATACCGTGTTTGACTTCACCTCTAAATTAATAATGTGATAACTATAGTTTTTATACCCTAAGATTCATTCGGTCTTTGTGGTCCTACGGATTTCCAACCACACTAACAATAATTTCTTCCGTACATCGAGACAAAAGGAAGCCGATTACTTTTAGCTAGATCCGCAATGCGTGCAACTATGCTAAGGTGTGATTGAATGAATTATTCTGGCAAGTCCAAAAGAAAATCCGCAAAATAGTTCTTCAAAATTCAACTCTGCAATCTCTATATACTAGTGAAAACCACCATCAAACACTTCAAATGCATGAATGCCTTGTATTGTGACACCGATTTATCATGAATTGATGCAACCTCACCACTCATGGCACTGTATTACATTACATGCACAGTGATCCAACACAAACTTCTTTTATTATTTACATAATTATGAAATAAGGTTTCATTCATTGACATGTACATTGATTCCTTCCCAAAACTTGATTATTCAATTCACTGAATGGCTAGTCCAGAACAAAATCCTGGAAATAGATCTTTGCTTGCACCCACCCTTGCGAAACTCGGCGTTTTTGGAGGTTCTCGCCGCTTCCATTTGGTCATGCTGAAGACTTATGTTCAACATGTTCCACATCACCTCAACATCTCTGTACCCACACATTTGCACATCATCACGAAGCTTCAACAACCCCCCACTGATTCTCCCACAATCATCACCGTTTCCACCAACTCGCCCACGAGAAATCCCTGTTAAGGTAAACCCGGTTATATATATTGTTGGACCCATTATTACAAGTATAAAAAGAATGAATATTTAAAACAGAGAGATAGAAGGGTAGAAAGGACCCACTTGGTTTGCGAAGCTTGATACGAGCAGAGAGTGCAATCCAAGTTTTTGTGATCTTATGCCACCAACCCATGTGAGAAGTGAACAGAGAAATGAGGCATAGAATAAGATTAATGGTAGTTTATTTGGAAGAGTAGGTGGAAGAGAAGGATATATATGAAGAGAAGGGGTTTATTTAATTGGAAAAGAAAGAGGCACCGAAACCCATAACACGTTGGTTGATGAGAGTGCCAAGCGTCTCGTGTTGCTCCATTCCACAAGGCCCCCCCTAGTATCGTATCGCTGCTAATACTTCAAGTACTATGTTCGTATGTATGATGTGCTTTTAGATTTCCCTCTCTCCTCTTTTTCTTTCTTTTCTTTTGCCAAATAATAATAATAATAACAATGCTTCCACTTAGGTTCCTCTTTGTCACTTTCAGTCATTCATTCTCACCTCCCTCATTCACCACTCCCCACCCCCTTCTTCTCTCTATCTACTCTTCCCCCTTAATAATAATGTTCTTATTTAATAGTTTATAAATTATTGAACCAGTTACTGATTTAAAATAAATTTAAATAGACATTCCATGATGATTGGAGTTACTCACTTTATTTATTTATTTTTTTGGAGTTTATATGTATTTAAAAAATAATTTTATTTAAACTTAATAAATTATAAAGAGCACTCACTAGTAAAATTCTCGCCTGTTCAACTCAAATCAGACAGTTAAGTTTGATCAATCTGTTAGTCAACACTCGTTATGATTTTTTACTGTTTTTTTTATTTACTTTATATTTCTTGGAAAGCAACGCATATTTTTAACAAATATATTAATTTTGGTCACCTTAAAAAACTGAATTGCACAATAAAAATAAAGTCACTTTTCGAAAATATAAACATAAGAATATATATATTCTTTTAAAAATGTTCTTTTAAGTATAATTACTATTCTATATAAGTAACAACTTATAAATCTATAAACGGTTTGACTTAGCAGACCAAATGTTCAGGCAAAAACAATGACTCCTTTAATTTAAACCACTATTTTTTTTTTCATCAAATTTTAACTATTTTATGTACTTTTGGCATGGTTAATCATTTTCAAATACCAAGATGTAATATATTTGATACTTTTAACAAAGTTAAATAGTTATTTGTTTCGTAGTATAGAAAAAGAAAGTTGATATCATATCTGTAGTGATGTGGATAATGTATTCCAGTAGTAGTTTATTCACTCATTTCAAATATGAGGTTAGGCACAACGGAGCCGATCCCAATCCCATTCTTTTCATGCCGCCGCCACTTCCCAACACTTCAACTTCCCATACCCGCCGGACCAACGTCGCCGCGCCGCCGCCGCAATTGGATCGTCTATTCAAGCCGTCAGAAACCGCCGATTCCAATTTATAGCAGCGTCATCGAGAGGTGTGTGTCTGTGTTTAATGTCCATGTTGTCATAGTTGTGATCTGTGAAGCTAAGTACCACTTCCTTTTCTTCAGGGCCTTAAGGGGAGGAATTTGGCCTACACGTTTTGATATCTTGTGGAAATGGCTTTCTAGACTTGTCTCCTTCTACTTGCTATCTCTCAATCTCGCTGCTGCAGCTTCTGATTATCCAACTCCCTATACTTATCCCTGTGAGGACGTTAGCAATTACTATACTCCTGTGAAGAATTTAGGATTGAGTGGTGAAGCACTCAAGAGACAATTGAATAGCATCATTGCCCCACACCATTCCTTGTCCTACCGAGAGGTCACTGGGGGTTTAAATTTGCATGCTTTCTCTCCATTTTTATTTAAATCTTGTGCTACTTGTATGCTTCCCTGAACGGTTGTGGTGGTATCTAGAATCTCTACAGCTGAACTGAAATTTTTTTTTGTAGCTAACAGGTGTGGGATGCCCTTAAGGTTCTTGATGCTGCTGATGTTAATAACCCAGAAGCTTCATCCGAAATGTATGGACTTGTCATGGCTTTGAATCCTTAGCTTGTTTTTATGTAACTAATGATCAAGATGTGCAGAGTTGAAATTTACTCCTTGAGAGTTGTCCCAAAACGGTTATCAGGAAAACCAGAGGGATGGAATAGTGAGTCAACTAACCATATACTTTGTTACATTTGCTTTTTTTGCTAGTTTCTAACATGGTCATTCTGTGCTCATATATTTGTATATAAAGGGTGAATATTTAATGTGTTTAAATACTGAAAGATACATGTATTCTTTTGTAATGATACACCTAGATAGGCCATTAACCAAGTAGCAAAGTGCTCAACTTCTCAACTATAAGAAATTTATCTAAACAATTTTGTTTGACAGGGGAACATCTATGGCCTCGTTCTTATGGGCTGACTAAAGGTGCATCTTTGACTGACTTACATAACATTCGCCCTGCTGATATAAATGGTAAGGAAAGCCACTGCTCAATATAGTTTACTAGTGGAGACACAATTTCAGTTGGTGATGCAGCCAGTATCTCTCAGTGAATTCATCAAGGGGGAACAAGCACTATGGTGAATGCGTTACTAGCTCAACCAAATGTTTGAGGCCGGCTAACAAAGAAGCTGCTTTCGACACTGAAACAGACAAGCAGAGGTGGGCACCACCTATGCAGGTCATATTTTCTCTCCTTTCTTTAAATTATCATTTTCAAACCTTTATAGTTGATACTACGTCTTGCTTGAAATTTGATACCTACAGCAAGCTGACTGTCTCCAAAGCAAACTAGTCAATGATATCCCGACTGAACTGAAGTAAAATTATACAAAAAATATATAAATTTAAGAGAGAAAAGCATATATAAAAAAAAAATCTTACTTCTTTTACTTAGACGGAAACTTGAAATTATTTAATTTTAAACACTTAAAATATTTTCTTAAACTTTTAAAAATTTTATCTAAAAATTATATTTTCTCATAAAATATGTTAAATTTTAAACTGAAAAATTGTCTAAATACACAGTTGATCTTCACAACTAACTTATGTATTGCAAACTAATAACGATGGATAAAGAAATAAGATAGATGGAGAAAGTCTTTAAATTATACTTCATTTATTTGTCATTAGATTTCATGTTTCTTCATTTGGACAATTGTTAGTGATAAAATGTTGAAGTTAAACTAATCTCAGGTTAGAGGGGATATAGCAAGGGCATTAATGTACATGGCAGTCTGTTATGGGTTCCAGCAACCAGGGGAAAGTCCAAGTCTTCGACTCTCAGATACCCCTAACATTGGTATGTTGAACTTGAACACTTTAGTTATTGAAGTTCTCATTCCCAATGTATTTGGATTTTTAGCACAAACTCTTGGGGAGAATATACATATGACAATCCTTAAATTATCAGTGAGTTATCTTGATTTTTATTCAGTTGTTTGTTGGACAATTAGTTTTATCCCTTGATGATATATTTTTTATAGTAATTTTATCATTCCAAGCTGATAGTCTCTTCGACGTTAACCTACAACTTGATTTGGAGTTTAGTTTGTTATTTCTTGTGCATTTATAGTCCTTTCATTAATATTGATTAAGGTAAAAATGATGACAACTTAATAAAAATAATATTATATGCAGAAAATAGGGAGATGGGACTCCTTTCCACTCTATTAAAATGGAATGAGGTTGATCCTCCTTCGAGGGAAGAAAAACTAAGAAATGAGAGGATCTGCAAACTTTATCAACATAATCGGAATCCTTTTATTGATCATCCGGAGTATGCCAATCTTACATGGAAGCAAGCTTATTGAAGACGTGCAAAGTAGGGTAAATGAGGCAAATATTGATACAATTGGAGATGGACAAATGGGTGTTGATCTGATGCATTGGGAAAGGAGTAAAAAAAAAACTCAAGATTCAAAATAACAAACATGAGGCTGAGTGAGTAAAATATTAAAGTTCATTGGAGGAGGAAGAATGTAAGGAAGGAATGATTCTAATCGTGTCTCTCTAATTTTTTTCATCATGAAACCTTTATACTTAGTAATTTTTCTGCATTTTATCTGTGTAATTTGTTATCTTGTCTAGCCATTATTATAAGAAAATCTTTAAATAATAGCATATGTATAGAGTTTATATATAATTATATTTTTCATCATCCATTACATTTGTTACAGAGTAATAACGAAAAATGATCTCTTAACTGATATTAAAGTGATATTAAAGAGTTGTTAAAGAGATTATGGAAAAGAAATATATGAAAAATGTTATTTAGTTTGAAACATTGGAGTACACAACTAATGGGTTACCTAAGCAAAATGTCGGTTTGGAGTTAAACATTACTACTAAACCTACTTCATAATCATTTCAGATAAGGAGCGTTGAGATTGATTTCCCTCCATTTGATGAATTATATATCCTTTAATTGATCTTCAAAGTAGAATATAATTCATCAGATAAAGGGGTTGTTCCTTGGTATCAAATGTTCCTTGCACCAATCCTTTTCATTCATAGTTTGTATTTATACGAGCCATTGAAATGGAATTAGGATCTTTCCCCTATGAATGTTCCATAACACAATTGTCTAAACTGGCACAAATTACTACTATATATTATTATTATATCAATTTACAACTCTTACCAATAAAGTTCAAGGAATTACTATAGAAGTAATATGGAACTCTTTTGTTTGTGGTCTTAAATTGGACATTTGTCGTGATGTCATACCTCAAGAACCTACCATCTTGATTTGATTTGTGTCCCTGGCCAAGTGTGTTGCTAAAAGACAAATCACTCAAACATTCCCTCGACTTTATGTAACATGAAACTATAAATATACTTATACATAGGTGTCCAAAATAATTTTGCATATGGATGAAGATGATTTAAGAGAATTAGAAGTGGATCCTCCTAATTATACTGACCATGTTACTAGTCAATATTCATTAGAGCACCATTTATCTTATAATGCTCTTGAATAATCCTTTGGATTTAGTACCATGAAATCCAAAGACTCTTTAAAAACGAATGCAAGTTTAAATCTTATTACACAATGACAATTTAGATAATTTATTACAAACAATATTAGCATATGGTTTAAAATTACATATTAAATCCATTTTTGACTTATACATTTTGGTTGATAGTGGTAACTCTTTAATAGCAAAAATACTGGTGAATGAATTGGAAGTTAATATTCTATAACATTCATTAAATACTTGTAAACCTATTACCTTATTGGGACAGATTTAGTTCTTAGAGCTACTTGGATGACTAACTTGGACCTATGAGTTCTTCTTAAACAATTAGTATATAACCTTAGAGGACAAGCAACCTAAATTTTAAGGTCTTGCATAATTCACTAATTAAAAAGAATGTATAATATAAATGTTATAATTGAGTTATTTACTCTATAAATTCTAAAACAAAATTCAATTACTTTTATAAGAAAGGAACACAATATTTGATACAATCTTGGAGGGTTAATATAATTTAGGATTTTTTTTTGTAATTTTTATTATATATTTTAATCAAGTGGATGAATAGGAAAAAAATTACTCATAATGAGAAATAATTACGCTTTTGGTGGGGGATTAAAGACCACGTTAGTATGAGTTAATTATTAATAATCATCCAAGGTTATGTATTGAATATTAATGCGAAATTTAGACAATCTTATATAATTTGGCCTAGATATAGATGAATTTTGAAAGAAATTCAAGTTTTTTTCTTATGATATTTTTTTTATGGAGTTTTGAGTTATAAGAAACCAAATTTGATCTTATTAAGGTAACAAGTGGGCACACTCACCTTCTCATCTTTTATGAGTGTGACATCAATATCCTTATTCCTTATCCAAACTGAATATAAAAAAAAATATGTTCTCTATATTTTCTCATCAAGATTTTTTATGGAGAAGATAGAAAATGGGATAAAGGTCCAACCAACCTATGGATTTAGTGAGGATTAGATGAATTGTGGTATGATTGTACTAGACTCTAAAAACTTCACTTATCATATTAGTATGTGTTTGCTGCATGAAAACACACATCATTGTTTCGAGTTGTATATCATTCATGCTTATACCTTATGAAATAAGTATTTAAAGTCCATGAAAGACTAATTTGAAAAGTTAACCATGAAAATTATTGACCAACTTATACAAACCAATTTTGTGTCTAAACCCATAAATAAAAAGAACTTCAATTAGTTAGCCAAATTCAAACTAAATAAAAATCAAACAATAATCAACTTAGGATTAATTTTAAATAGTTGAAGAAATTAATTGATTTTATCTTTAAAGAATTGAGAAAAAAATTAAAATATTCACTAAATACTAATTTGATTTATAGGTCTATATAAGTAAAAATTTACATAGAAGAATAGGAAAAAAATAAAAAATAAACACAAGACAAGAATAAGAATAAAACAAAAAAATATAAAAAATAATAATATTTAGAAATTCTTTAAAAATGAGAAAAATGACACATTTATAATCTTTTAAATTCAAATTTATAGAATTAATGCAACTCCAATCTAACTTAAAATCAAGTGCAAATTCAAATATAAATCTAATAGTAAAAAAAATTAAACTAATATAAAGAGGGAAATTTGAATTTTAAAATTTCAGGGAAATTTGAATTTTAAAATTTAAAAAAGCAATGATAGATCTGTTGAAATTTTAGTCATGTTTGTGATACTTGCCTCATGTATGTCTCGTCTCATTGGTTGTTAAATATTTTTTTATGCCAATTAAATTGATATTAATTATAAATCTAATTTATTTGTTAAATATAATTTTTTTTAATATTTAAAATGATTTCTCTAACCACATTTTTTTACTTTACTCTTATAATAATAAATTTTGAAGTTTTATTAAAAAATGTTTTTCTAATTACTTAATAAATAATTTAATTATAATTAAATTTTTTTTGAAACTATTACTTTATTTTTTTAAATATTTTTATTTCTAATGAGTTTTTAAATATTTTAAACTTTTACGATGAATAATTAAAATGTCATATATTTATTTTTATTCCAAGTTTAAATAAATCATTATCAATAATATCAATTTAAATTAAAAATTGAATTAAACAACATCAATCCATTTATCTTAAATGATTTTATTTTATTACTTAAGTTTTTAAATTTAATTCATTATTTTAAAATTTAAAAATAAAAATATTTTATTAATTATTTTTTTCAGATTTTAAAAAAAGAAAATCAAGTCGGTTTTAAGATAACTGAATTTGGACGATTGTTTGGGGACCAGGATGGAATGAACCTGATTCTAACCCCATTTACTGTGACAAATAAAGGAGATTTGAGTTTAATTAGGTAAATTATTTTAAAAATATATTTCAGAAAAAAATTCTAAAAACGAACAGTTGAGTCCCTCGTTCAGATTGTTAAAACTCACCACCGTACCTATTAGGGTTTTGTTAAAAGAAGTCCAAAGGCGTTGCGACGGTGAGCGCGGCAGCATCTAGGGTTTGTGTTTGGGAATGGCGGAGGAGCAGGCGTCCCAGGTGGGTCGGTCTCTGATCAAGCAGCTGGCGTGCTGCAACAAAACCACCAGAGAGAAAGCCCTTCGCCTCCTCCTCAAGTCTTGGCTTCCCTCGCAGTCCCAACCCCTCTCCGACGATGACGCCAAGAAGCTCTGGAAGGGTCTTTTCTACTGCATGTGGCACTCCGACAAGCCCCTCGTCCAATCCGACCTCGTCGATCGCTTGTCCTCTCTTCTCCTATGCCTCCAACTCCCTCTCGCCATCCAGTACTTCTCCATCTTCCTCCTAACCATGCGCCGCGAGTGGTCCGGAATCGATGCCCTGCGACTCGACAAGTTCTACCTTCTCATCCGCAGGTTCGTCTCCAAGTTTTTCTCTCTCATGAAAACCAATTCCTGGGATCTCCAACTTGTGCAGAACTTAATGGGTGTTTTCGACGAGGGGACTTTCTCCGCTCAGGAAAATAAGGCCCACGGGAACGGCGTTAATTACCACATTGCCACTGTTTTTCTTGAGGAGCTTCGCCCTTTTCTACCGCTTAAGCAGGAGGTTCTGGAAGTGCTGTTGAAGCCGTTTGTTTCCGCTTTGGGGAGGGTCCACGATAAGGTGTTGGTGGGGAAGATTAGGTCTGGGGTGTTTGATTTGTTGCTTAAGAATGGGAAGGCGTTGTTGGAGGTTAAGAAGAGAGGGGATGAGGTTGTTGATTCCAGTGACGAGGTTGTCGTTCTTGGAACTGTTGCCTTGGTGATGGGGTTTTCCGGGCGGTTTTATGAAATGGGTTCTTCTGCTGAGTGCTGGCAGGGAAACAGGAAGGTGCTGTTTGCGCTGCATTCTGAGTTTTTGAAGTTGGAGAAGGAGGCTGCGAATTCGGGGGTTGAGATCCTGATTCCTGATGTTGTTGATGAAGAGGAAGTGCCGGAATTGGTTCCACTCGGGCCTCCGGAGGTTGTTAGTAATGGGGAGGTGTTAAAGAAGTGCGAGAAGGATAAGGAGGTGACTGTTAATGGTGGCGAGAGCACGAAGAGGAAGAAGAAGAAGAAGAAGAAGGGTGATGCGTCTGATCTGGCTAGTGCTGCCCAGAGTGGGAAGGAGAATGTGGCTAGTGAGAATGGCGAGAATGCTAATGATGGAAACGCTGTGGTGCTCAGTGAGACTGTGATTGCTAACCTACAGAAGCAGTTTGAGAAGGTTGCTGAGGAGGCGGGTTTGGAAGAAGAAGCTGCGAGTGTGTCTGATTCTCCTGAGGTTGCGTCTGCTACCGGAGAAACCGCGTCTAAGAAGAGGAAGAGGACAAAGAGTTTGAAAGGGAAGGCCTCTCAGGATTCTCCTGATTTGAATGGCGTTGTTGGTAAGGAGAGTGCCGTGGCAAAGAGTGGGGAGAAGAGTGCCAAAAAGGTAAGATTTTCGATGAAAAATAACTTGGTGTGGAAGCCACACAGTCCTTTACCTCCTCAGAGTTTGAGGTTGCCTCCCTCTGCAACACCCAGGGGAAGTGCACTCAAAAAGGGTGTGCCTCCGGGTCCCATTAGGGAGATGCCACTTCCTACCAAAAAGCAAAAAATGAAGAAGGCCAGGAAGGCAATTAAAGGTGTTTCTCCATCTGTCAAACGCCCGAAGAAATTAAAACTGCGTGCTGCATGAATGTTTTGATTTTCTGAACCTTTGTTAGGGTGTTGAGTTTCCATGTCTTGTTTGTCATACAGTTTTAGTTAATGTTGTGAAATTTTTCAAAGTTTATTGTGATAATTCATTTCTGCTGCACCAATTGAAGAGCATTTTGACTTGTAGTTTAAGTGATTATATTTGTCCACACCTCCTTGCTATGATGTGATGAAACAAATTTTAAATGCTTGATGACTGACTGCCTTTTGTGTGGCTGAAAACGAAAACACAGAGGATATGATTTAAACATTTCCTCAAATTCCTCGCCCTTGAACTGTAGGACTGTCTTCATATTAGTTTCAACTAATACTGAGACATCACTTTGCTATATTTGAGAAGGGTGAGAGGTTTATTTATTTTCAAACCATCACAATGAATTATTGGGGATGAATCTCCAAAGCTTCTTTGTTAGATATTGGTAGCAAGTAGAGGATTTGCCGTTCTTTGGATGATGACAAGAAAGCTTGTGAGTTGTGTCAGCAGTAGCTGTACTTGCTGATATTTTAAGGCGGATAAGAAATTGAGAACGATGGTTCATTGCTTTGCACTGTGTTGGAGTCATTTGAGTGATACCCCACTTCTGGTGATTAACAGGGAAGTCTCTAGGTTCTTTGACATTGGCGGTGCGCTGGTGCCATGATGATGATCAACCCGTTCATACCTGGCGTGATGTGTTGAGAAAACAGGGGAGGAATACTAGGGCGTTTGGATCCGCGGTACTCAAGCCTCCTGGTGAATTTTTGAGACATTTTGTGAGTTAATTTTGCTATTCTTTTATATGTTTTTTTTTTTAACTCTGTGTACATAATACAAATACGCAATCGTAAGGAAAAACTATATACTTTTTTGGGTTTTCGGTGCAATAGAAGATGAAGTTTTTTACGCAAGAAAAGCTTATATTAATTACTTTCGATTCTCTATCATTATTTGTTCTAGGGCTATTGTTTCATATAAAATTCTCGTTGTTAAACCCTTCATTGCCCGTTTAGTTCGTTGTGTTGGTTTTATGGTGGGTGAAGATAGGATTACGTTTATACGAAACTAGTAATTGTTTTTCGTTTCCTTAAAATAGAACTAGTAATTTTTGTTATGGTGTATGGCCTCTTGAAGAGTTGCATTTTATTCAAGCATCGCATTGATTTCATCGTCAATGAAGGACTATGGATATGTTCTCTAGGAAAGCCATTCTCTTACGTTCCCTTGAAAATTGTTGATTTTGTTTGCGATCTAATTTAACGGTCTAACGAATATACAGTTCCCATTCGAATGTTTCGTTTTCGTTTTTCTCTTTTGGGTTTATGGGTGGGTTGATTAACTTCCTACAGTTTTTAGGTTAGACTTGTGATTGTGATGACAGCTCATTACCGCAAAGCGGTTTCATGGAACTTGTGATTGTGATCTTGACGCAAGCAAATTGACCTCAAAGTGGAGTCATTTTCCGAACATTTAATTCAATTATGGTACCTAATATAAGGTTGTCAATAGTATATATTTTGATTGTCTTTCGATCATAAGTTAGTTTATATTTTCTAATAATCATTTAATACTCGTTTTTAATTTGTTTTAATAATTGAACATTAATAATAAACATTTACATTACTAATAATAATACAAATTAAATTAAATAATTGTACTTACAAAGTATCTTATCTTGTCTCAGGTTTTTTTTTTTCCTCATTTGAATATGGTTGAATTTATACGTAATGTATTTTAGGGAATCGATTTAAATTTGTATAAGGTGTATTTTAATTAAATTAAATTATATTTTAACCTGAGCTATTGATACTGTCAGAAAAAAAGAGTTAAATTTGAATTCATCTTTTCCTTAAATTTGTATAAAATGTATATTTTATGTGGGTCTTTTAGATTAGATCTTATTTAAATTTCGTTTACAAGATATAGCTAATAAGACTCATATATTAAATTTATAATTGTGACTATCACAGCAAATAAAATATTTAATACTTTTAAATGTTGATTTAGTTAATTATAATGAATAATTAAAAATTAATTTATAGATGGTTATGTTTTGGTACAATATCATTAGAGAAAAGACGGAACAGGAGGGCTAAAAATTTGAAGCCGTAGCAGTGGCTTCACCACCCCTCAACACCCTTGTCACTTCACTCTACTTCGTTTCATCATCTCATTATCTCATTCAACCAAACTACTGGTGCAATGTAATTTTAAGAAAGAACAATAACTTTGATCATACATAGAAAAAAAAAATGGACCCAAAAGGAACATGACGTAATGAAGAAGGTGGTCAATATAAGATTAATACAGGCATACTTATTTTATTAGCTTTTTTCAACCAATTTGTTTCTACACGGTTAGATTATTCAGCACAATTATTATTTATTTTTATATTCTTTTACATATTTTATGGACACTTACACATTTGAAAGTTTTTTTTTATCAACATATATACCAAACTATTTCTATCATAATTGCATAATTTCAAATGCATAAAAATTTTATGAAATCTAGCATTTACCAAATTGGTAATATGTATGGTTAAGAAACAAAATAAAGAGGGCTGAGAAAAAAAAATCCCACCAGGGAAGGCTTTTACTAAATCAACATTAATCTAGATTTTTATTGACCCAGGCCAAACATAAAATTTATTCTCATTTTTTTAAAGTGTGACCTTGTGAAGATAACTTTTCTATTTGAATTCATCCGACTTTTATTAGTCCTTCATATCATGCTATGGAACATTCTGGCTTCTCTTAGATTTTTATTTGACTTCTGACCATTCGAGGAACCAGATGATGAAAACGCAACCTAAATTTATTTTTTATTCTATAACTCTCCAACAAATTTATTACAACCAAAATTACAACGAATTTCATTTGCACACTATTTCACAGACAATAGAATGCATATTAAAGTATAAACCAGAGGACCCTATAGTGTTTTTCACTAATTTACACAAGACAAGAAAAAAAAAATTTCAACTCGCGAGGTGTGAGAGGTTTATTATATGAAATAGTTTTGTTTTCATGCGATTGTGCATTCAGGAGGAAGGCCTTGTGGAAAACGCTTAGTATCAGTGCAGTAGTTGTATATCATGTAGTTCTTTTGCACCCACTTAATCCTGGCTTGCCCTGTTGCATCCATTGATTGCTTCATCCATGATTGGTTTGATGATGGATTGTTAGATGAACAAGATGAGCCTGAAGAAGAAGTCCAAACACATGCTTGAGCATTGAAGCTCCTGTAAGAGGCTGTGAATGGGGCTTGGCTCCAATCAGTCTTCACTAGGCCTCCCCTTGTGGCCCAGTCATCAGCATTCCAAAGGCTTGAATATATCCTCATGGCTTGGCTTTTGGGAAAAGAAACCCCTTTTGATTCAAGGTTCTTGAACTCCCTTATGGGTGTCCCATCCACAGAGAATCTAACATAAGAATAAGAAGAAAAAGTTAATCATAAAGTTGATATAGACATCTTCTGGATATTGTTTATTTAGCTTCTCAATTAAGCTTTAATAAATAAATATGAAGTAAACAGTCTTTTCACAGATAATGTAAAAATGATATACACATGAATATCTTTGCATAGTAAGTTTTTTAATTTGATAATACTTATTTTAAAAATTATATCTAACAATAATTTTGTTATTGGTTCTCAAATTAAAAATTAAGGGTATAGTGTTTTTGGTCACTTTATAGCTATTGAATTCAATTGATGAAGCAGGACATAAAGGGAGAAAAGAGGTATGCATGTATTTACATGATGCTCTGAGGATTCCAAAGAACGGAATATGTGTGGAAGTCCTTGGTGGGGTCGAACCACAGATAGAACTGTTGTTCCCTGTTACCTTTCCCTTGTGTGAATATGTTTGTATGAAGAATATAAGGGTCACCACTCAAGTTCCCCAGAAATTCAAAATCAATTTCATCATGAACATTTCCAAGAGAAGATAGCTGCAGCAATTCCAAACAAGTCTATAGTTAATATCTTTCTTTGTATCATGCAACGTATTCAAAATATGTAACTAACATTATTTGATTATTTTTTCATGTTAAAACATTTGATGAGGAAAAACCAATGAAAAACACTTACATAATAAGCTGTGACTGTGCCTGCAGAGTTACCAGGCACGAGCTTTAGCTGCATGTCAATTTTTCCAAACAAGTATTCATTTCTAGAACGAAATCCAGAGCCAGAGGCCTTGTCTAGGGACAAAGTGAGAAGTTCTCCATTGTTGAGGATTTTGGCACGGCCATCACCCCATGTTATCTCAAAGTCTTGGTTGAAGTTACCAGCAGAGACCGCAACCACATAGCTTACGTAAAGAAGGGCAAGAAATATCTTACTTGCCATTCCAATAAGTGGTGCCTAAGTTTGGTTTTAATTAATTTGGTTGGAAAATATTGAGCAAGAGAAAGAGGGGCACAAAACGCCAATAGAAGTATTTGGTGAGGGTGGCAGTGCATGCAAAGTTTTGAAACTATATATAGGGAGTGCTTCAAGAAGGGGTAATTATGAATGTACAAGGTGATTGGGTTTTGGAGGTGGTGGAAGTGGTTGGGAAAAAATTACAAACGTGTAGAGTGCAGTAGGGTTGACTTGTCTTTGATGGAAGCTAGCTTCGTGTGGGACCATGACAGCTAATAAGGGGTGATATGTATATCCAAATGTTCTCGAATTATGTGGGTTCCAAACCCAAAGTGGTTTTTATTGCACTATTAATTAATGTACACATAATTGCACTTGAAAACTTTGGTTTCAAACCTCAAATCAAATGGCAGCTGTCTAGGTTGTGGTGGTAGTGTTGTTTTGGTTAATATTCCACAGAATCTACTAATTACTTGGTGCTAATATTAAATAATGGTTCCTTTTCTGCCAGTTGGAAGAAGTGGTGCTGCCTTAATTAACACCTTTCTATCCAACATATCAAATTTGTTTGGATTTGGTGAGACTAATAGCTTTATCCTAAAATAGGAACATACATGATTTGAGATACACAAAGCTTTTGGGAGATAATTTTCCTGTTATTGTCAATTAATGAAGTGAAATGTAGAATGGAATAGTTAGGCCACTAGCTAAGATTTTACAGCTAGGTGACTAAGAAAAACAAAGGGTTTTGAAGGTTGTTATTGACATTATGTGATCAAGTTTTAGAATAAGTGGTGATATGGGGAAGTTTGAAATTATGAGAAGTGTGAAGAGGGTTATTTTTTGGATGGAGAAAGTTGTTGAGTGGTGGATATTGATTAGGGTATAAAAGGAATCACTGGTGCATTATGGACTTTGGAGTTAATATATTTAAGGGGCTGGAGAAGGTAGAGAAATGAGTTGTTACTTGTTTAATCATGCAAGCTTTCTGCCAAAAATGGGTCTTTCGTGGGTCAAATGTTGCTTTCGTGCTAAGCTGGTTATGAAGGCAGTAATATGTATTTATGAGAACAGAAGTAGAATATGACCATTTCCTTCTTCCCCAATTCTTTTGTCAAATTCTGACTTAATCAAGGTTGTGTTTTCTCATTTTTTTTTACCATGTCAATAAGGACACTAATTTAAAAAATCTCATGCTTATTATCATTTATCTTATTGTTATTATCATCATTAAAATAATTAATATAAATTACATTAACATGATTAGAATTATAAATTATAAAAAATTATTATATTATTTGCGTTTTAAAATATCAATCAAACAAAACAAAATTTGTTTAAATTTAAAACAATATTTAAAAAATATATAATAAACACAAAAATACTATATATATATATATATATATATATATATATATATATATATTATATATATATAGATATA
>Ga0099825_1004934_pt1 | contig 17371 bp, 11 predicted proteins | sample SiratroredBW_FD_76838 | JGI IMG/M metagenome (GOLD analysis project Ga0099825, IMG submission 76838) | Root nodule microbial communities of legume samples collected from California, USA - Siratro red BW | ecosystem: Host-associated > Plants > Roots > Nodule | place: USA: California | collected...
ATTTTGTGGACGAATTTTAAATTTTTTATTTTGATGTATTTTGATTAATTTTCCATAGGGCTTAGAGTAGGCATGCTTAGTAAATTGTGTTTTTCGTTTTCCCATTTGATGTAATTAATTAGTCATCTACAAGTGTGCCAAAAAGCTATTGTTGCATTAAATTTGGAGGCTTCTAGGCTATTGAAGAGTTAGGTTAGCTTTTTAGAAGCTCAAAGGTCTACTTAAGTAAGAAAACACATGTAAAAAGTAACTTTGAATTTGAAATACGAATTTTGATTCTGAAAATTTCAAAAGTGAGGGTTTCTCTCTTGAGTTCTTCATTGGACTTGCAACTTATCAAGGGTTGATCATCCTTGTGGCGTTTTTCATACTTTAGGGTCTTTGCTGCATTTCTTTTTCGCAAGACAAGGGTTCGGAGTAGATCATCCTAAATCGGAATACTTAGGGATCTTGGGGCATACTACTCTTTGTTGTGGGTTCTGGGGATTATTCCTAACCGGGTTCACATCAACTTCTACCTCATTCAAGAAGTGCATTTGAAGAAGAAGTTCAACAACAGCAGCTACAACAACAATCATCCAAGCAACAAGAAAATGAGCATAAGCAACCACCCAACAAACAACACAATTATCATAGACAACCTGGACATTTTGCAGACAATAAGGATTTTTAGGCTTTGAGTATTTGATTATGGTTCAAGTTTATTTACATTGTGGATTATGTTGGATTATGTTTCAAGTTTATTTACTTTAGAATTATGTTATCTTTGACTTACTTTGTATGATGAGACTTCAACTATATATGTTAAGCTTCAATTTGAAATTAAATGTGGATTTTATTTTTTGTTAGGTGTATTGAATGATGCTTAATTGTTGGATATGTTGGATATTTTGAATGTTTCATAAAATTCAATTAAAATAAACATTTTGATTCATGAAGGATCACCTACGAATTTATCCACATTACCCACATACTGGAGTGGGTGGGTATTATCCACAAACTGGAATTGGTGGGTATTACCCACGGATTGGAGTTGGTGGGTATTACCCACGGACTGGAGTTGGTGGGTATTACCCACGGACTGAAGTTGGTGAGTATTACCCACGGACTGGAGTTGGTGGGTATTACTCAGGACTTCAATTACCCACAGACTCAATTTCCGTAGGTAAATTACCTTCGCCCAGTTTACCTACGAATTTTTCTCTGTGGGTAATCTATGGGTAATATTGATTTATCCACAGATTTTTGTTGTTACCTACAAATTTTAGCAGTGGGTAAAATCATTTTTTTCTGGTAGTGACTATACATTTAAACCTCACAAAGCAATTTTTTTTAGTTGGATGTTGTAAGGTATATTGAATTTGATGGTCAATTGGTCTACCTAGTTAAATCAATGAATGGGAATCCTAAATATTACTAAGAAAATCTCAGTGCTTATTAAGTTTTCTAATACTTGGGATTTCCATTTAACGCATAATGACCAAAATAAAATTATTTTCAAATAATAAGTAATCCAATGAAAGATTTTTCTACAATTCTCCTCAGCCCACTGATATCATTATTACAAAGAAGTTACACAAGTTCTAGGAGTCAAATATCATGTCTCATTTCCAATTATCCATTACGTGTAAATCATGTATTTTTTAAGTTGAGTTCAAGAACTTTTTGAACCATTCAATAGATTGTTTTGGATATCTCTTCAGATTGTCTTTGTAATCAATGAAATATAGACCAAATCTAGAAGTGAATCCAGCTTGCCACTCCCAATTATCCAGCAGTGACCATACAAAATAGCCTTTTACATTGCATCCATCTTCTCTGTGAACAAATAACATTAAAATTTTATTAGCTTAATAAATTATGGATCTTAACTTATGGGAGCCAAATTATATAAAAGCACTTGTGTAATCATAAAATACACTACATACTCAATGGAAGCTAATAGGTTAATTAAATAGTCATTGTGGTATTTAATCCTTTTCTCATCCTTCAAAGCATCTTTGATGGAGATAGATGGGTTATTTGGATCATCCATCCCTGTCACAAGTGAGAGAGTGTGAATTAGCTCTCTATAACAAAAGGGATGCATAAATTAGAAAGATGTAATAAATGATGACTTCTTTTTTTCTAAACTATGAAATATGGAAACTACATACAAAACCTGTATTACCAAATAAATTCAATTTAAAAGCTAAATGTAACATGTCAATTCGATCGGCAAGTTGGTGAACAAACCTAATAGTGATTCCTAAGTGAATTCTTTTAATCAACCATGCATTCAAATTGGTGCAACTTAGTTTAACTTACCCAAAATTTAATAACTTGACGATTTGCACTAAATAAGTTGTGTCTAGCAACAAGTCTTCTACTTTTAAGTAAAAGTATCATACTTTATATCACTTTAATTCACTTCTGGTTAGCAATTCTTCATTACAACAAGCCATACCCTTTTTCTTCATTGATTCATCACAAAAGTCAATCATAAACATTGTGATCATAAAAACGATTAGACTAGAGTAATAGTTAAAGAAATTAAAAATGTCATTATGTTAGCTCACAATGGATGTCTAATTACAAAGAGTGACACTTGAAAATGCATTGAATAATCTACAAACCTAGTTAAGGTTATTTTAAAAAAAAAATATTGGTATATTTTATAAATTTCTCTTTATGCCTTATTTAGACTGTTTCATGACATCTAGTGTTGTCATCATATTATGCAAGACCTTCGGAGAAGATAAAAGAAAACAATTACCTATGATGTTATCCTTGAGACCCAATCTCACTAAAAGGTTAATCTAATTTAAGAATTGGATAAGATTTCACATTATTTGTTTTAGACATCTTATGATATACCTTTGGCATCAACAATGGTATTATCGTCGTACGTAAACATATAAGATACCTAACAAATCATTTAAGAATAATTTCATTTAAACATCACAATTCATAATTATGAATTATGTATGTAAACTTTAATTCTATATTATTTATTGAACTTATGTTTAATAAAAGGATCCATTGATATATTAATCAAATAATTATAAACATGAGGAATGTTGAGTTATACAATTTCTTTAAGCCTAAGTCATACAAAAGTTCGGGAATAAAAAATAGTAATGTAAACTTACATTTAAATGTGGATTCAAGAATTTCAAAAGAAAATTTACATCACCTTTTTATTAATGTGTAAGTACAACTCAATCATGAAGAGTGTTACATAATTAATATAACATCATAGATCAACATCTTTAATTTAAGTGTCATTTGGAATTGGTGATTAGTTCACTACAAGAAAAAAGTTATTTAAAGATCAATTTTTAGCTACCAAATGAAATGGTTGCTAATTGTGACCAAAATAGTCACCAAATTAAATTTTGATTGCTAAATAACTACAAAATAGAAATAATAATTGAATAATTGGTATCTAACATTAGCTACAAAGTTTTAGTGATCTATGTTATTAGATTCTAAATTAGTATCTAATTAAGTTAGAGACTAATTTAGAATTTAATGGTATTGGTCACTAAAACCTTGGTAGCTAATGGTAGATACTAATTATCTTGACTTAATTAGTCACTAAATTCAATCATTACTTCTATTTTGTAGTTATTTAGCAACCAAAATCTAATTTGGTAACTATTTTTGTTACAATTAGCAACCATTTCATTGGTAGCTAAAAATTGGTCTCTAAAAAGTTTTTTTCTTGTAGTGGTTGTATTGTTGTGTGGTGTTGTTTATTACATAGAAAAATGCAAACATGAAAGTTGTAGTGTACAAACATATTTTAATTATGAAATGATATATGGTTTAGTCCATCTAGCATGTTAAAAATTAATAATAAATTTCTTTTTAGTATTATTGTTGTTTGCAATGTTTTAAGTTGTAAATTCATTATCTTAAAGTATTTATTTCTTCACTAAAACTATTGAAATCCTACATTAGTTTTTTTTTTTTTTTTTTGAATTAGCTTAGTTAAATTTTATATATTAGTACAACAAGTAACTAAAAAATTTTGAACGTGACTACTATGGCATACATTGAAGGCCCATAGTGCATGTGAATAACGAAAATTCTTAAAAACGAATAATATAACACTTCAAATTTATGAGAAGAAAAACACATTTGAGATTTCAAATATGTTATTATAAAAGAAAACTAATATATATTATATATCTTGTAGGTTTTTGTCAACGAAGAATCATTGAACACAAACAATTGAAGAAATTTGTTGTAAGTAGATAAACTATTTTTTTCATACTTAAAAAAATAGTATTTCGTATGATTTGGTCTTAAGATTATGAGTGATATCTAGTCTTTAGTTTTGATTAGTAATTATGATTAATTTGTATTAGTAGGTATTATTGGTTTAGATTAATAGTTATGATTCGTCTAGTTTTTATTAATATTTATAGATAGTTTAGTTTTGATTTAACTTTTACATTTAGATGTACTTAGCTAAAGTTATTGATAAAATTAATTATTTTGAATTAATATTATAATTTAAACCAATATAAGATCTGGACCCTTCTAAATTTATTATAACTTTGACACATATGAGAATGAAGAAAAATTTGTTGAAAAAGAGAAGATAAGATATGAAGATTAAACAAAAGAAGCACAACAAATAAATATGTAGATGAAGAAAAAAAAGAGAAAGAGTCTTAAGAGTAGTAAATTGTTTGTAAATTAGAAGAAATAAATGTTTGTAAATTGTAGAAATTAGAAAGAATTTGAGAAAAGTACAAACTTCACGAAATTGAGAACATTGGTCTTAAATATTAGAAATATCTTTTGAAAGGCTTATGGCTACTTAAGTTATTCTTGACTTTTCAAGTTTCAAGACAGATTCATAGTTTCTAGACTCTTAAAAGTACATGTATTATAATAATTACATTCTTTGTATTTAATAATTACCTACTACATGCATTGAAATAATTACATTCTTTACACCCAGTGCATTACTTCATGCACATCCATCCTACTCATCTTAGAATAATCATTAGATTCATATATCCTATAATTTATAAAGTACATCTTCCTAATTTTAAGGGATTAGTTTATATTAAATATAGTTAATTACAGTTAACCTTGATTAGTGTAGTTAACTCTTTTGGTATTTTGAGTCTATCAAATTTCATGGCTATAAATACAAGTGGCTCCATTGTAAAAATATATAAATTGAATGAAGAAGAGTTTCCTTTGTAAATTGTGTCTTCTTGAATTTTGTCTCCATTATTTCTTTTATTTTTATCTTAAAAAAATTTCTCAAGTGACTGGGTCTCCTTCCCTCATCCTTAAAGATTTTCAATCTTGAAGGTGGTGTGTTCTACCATCTTCTTCCTTAATCCATTTTAGTTTCTTGTTTAAAACTAATTTAGTTTCTTGTATATTTTTTGCCGAAGTCTTTGGTATCTCGTAGAGAATAAAATCCTCATATCCTCTTAAACTCCTATAATTCTAAAAACTTTTATATCAAACTTAAATTATAAAATGTGAACTCTTATATATTTTATTTAAGCCATATACATATATAATGTGAACCTTTCACCATGCATAATCCATGTTGAGAAATCCTCCCAATGTAAAGAAATCCTCCCAGTATAAAATTGTATAGTTTTGACCTTATTTATAAACATGTGATGTTGATTGTGATTTATGTCATACTTTTTACGTCACCAAATATTTAATGTGTTAACAACATCTACATTGAATTTTTAACAAATATGAAACGTAAAAACTAACCGATATAAAAAAAAGTAATTATTTTAAAATTTTCCTACATAATTCTAGAAGAGTTTGGTAAGTGATATATGACATGTATAAAACCAATGTGTACTAAACCACAAACGCAAACAAACATTTTACCTAAAATGCCTGCATGAAAAGTGCATTTTTTTTTTAATATTATCTTTAAGAAATGGTATTTATGTTTGATGTAATTCATTGTACTTCAAACTTTGCTTTTATAGTTGTAAGATTACCATTTTCTGTGACAATGACCAGAGGATTCCCGTATCTTTGTTTGATGTAATTCACAGTACTTCTCATCCCTTGTGGTACTATATACAACCATAAAGAATTTGCCTGCAAGCCATAATTTGAATATCATTATCATTATTGATAAATATTAAAGTTTAGATAGTCAGATACTATCACTTTGAATATAAAAAAAACAATTTATTTAGATTAATTCAAACAAAAACTTATGAAGCTTAATTGAATGTGCACAAAAATAAGATAATAAAGATATAAATTGCATAAAAAAAATATTTCTGTACTAGCTTCTGAAAACATTTTATATAAGTTTCTTACCCATAAAAACAATATTTTCATGTGAGTTCTGTAAATATAGACTTCAAAATTGAATAGACTTTCTTGTATAAATAATTCTCTTCAAAAGTATTTCATTATAGGATTCATATTAAAATATTATTTCTATTTATTAAAAAAAAAAAACACAATAGACATGTTTAATATAGTTGTATATCTTGTGGGCTTGACATTTACGATATTACTGATAATTTTTCTCATTAAAAATATAGTGACTAAGTATCTCAAGCAAATGGTTTGATAAACATACTAATCAAACAGTCTAAAAAAATCATTTGAAGATCAAGACCTCTAAACATGCCTCGATCTATTTAAAGTCTAATTTAACTCTATAAATAGTTGTTTCAAGTCTTACAATTGTCATATAAGAAGTATTTTGTCTTAAGTAGATTTTATATATACTTCACATTTTATCTATCGACTTATGAAAATAAATTTTCAATGGGGGATATGAGCTTAATGTAAATATGCTTGAAACTCAAGAAGTTTACATTCACGAAGATGCTGAACAAGTTATTAACATCAAAGTTTAATAGGTTAAATGTAGGGTCTTTTGTTTTTAGGCAATAATTGCAAGTGGGTGTAATTTATTTTGAAAGTGACAATAAGTAAATTTAAATTTTTCAAACTTAATTAAATTTATATTTCAAATATGCATATGAGATGTGAGTATTTTTGTTCTAAGCTAAAGGGAAGGGCTAAATATAATGTATGAGTGACGTCATTAATAATAGGAATACTTGAGCTTAGTATAGTAGTAGGCTTTGAACTTGAATACTACAATAAACAAGTTATTTAGACACTAATTTTAGCTACCAAATAAAATGATTGTTAATTATGACTAAAATAACCAGCAAATTAGGTTTTGATTGTTAAATAACTACAAAATAAAAGTAATGATTGAATTTAGTAACCAATTAAGTCAAGATAATAGTATCTAACATTAGCTACCAAAGTTTTAGCCACTTATATCATTAGATTCTAAATTACTCTTTAAAATCTTGGTAGTTAATGTTAAATACTAATATCTTGACTTAATTAGTTACTAAATTCAATTATTATTTTTATTTTGTAGTTATTTAACAACAAAACCTAATATGGTGGTTATTTTTGTCATAATAAACAATCATTTTATTTTATAGTTAAAATTAATGTCTTAATATTTTTTATAATAAAATTAAATTGAAATATATGAGTTTAAAAAAAGAAAAAAAAAAGAGAAGAGAATTGTAAGCTTGACTAAAATATGAATAAAGAAGTCTTTTCGTTTAAACTCAAATCACACCATCCATTATTCTTATAAGGAAAATGGGTGTCATTTTTTTAAATAATGAATGTAGTAAATATTTATTTAAAAATTAGAGAGTCATCATATCATTTTATTAAATACAAAAAAAGTATTGTGTTTATTTTAAAACTAAAGGAAATATAAATATCAGTTTGGTATAATTCAAAATAGATAAGTGTCATTCATCTTATTATTTAAGTTAAATTTTTTATTTCTCCATTCATTATCATGGATTATGTGAAGGTTAACGAGAATAATGAAGGAATGAGAAAGTAAATACATTTATTTGTTACTCAAGCTATTTACTAAGTGAAAATTCTTAACTATATATCAAAGATTAGAAGTAGCTCTAGTGTTTTTGAAGTCAACTAACATAAAATTTAATTATATCAATTTCTTCTTTAACCTCTTAAACTTCTTTATGCTAAAATTTATTCATTTAGAAATTGGGATTAAATTGTGATATTTTTTTATAATTTTCGTTTTTGGGAAATAAAAAAACATTTTAAAAGAATTTGTCTCAAAACTTTATCCAAGACTTCAAACAAATAAACCAATTTTCTTTGTAAGTATTTGTGAAAAAAAATTATGATTAAAGAATAATAATTTCTATTTAATATTTCTTCTTATACTTTTATTTTTACTCCTAAAAGAATATTACATTTATGACTCATTCACATCAAATCATAACAAAAATAATGACCTAAGCATAACATGAATCTTTGACATAGTTTTATTATTATTATTATTATTATTATTATTATTATTATTATTATTATTATTATTATTATTATTATTATTATCATTATTATTATTTCCTCCCTTCGAATATTAGTTAAAGAGAAAAATATACTCCGATTTATAGAGCTTACCCTTTCTCCAATAACATTGGTACCATTAAATGCTGAAATGAATAAAAGAACCAGCATAACAAAAGTCAAGTTCACGTTAATCAAATACATCCAAATAACTCAAGAAATAAAAAGAAAAACGAAAAAGGGATTAATATTTAGTTTTAACTTACGAAGAGTCAGGACACCCGAGTCCTCAATGTAATCATGAAGTGAGACCGCAACATTGTACACATAAAGTGTGGTGTAATGATTGATGCCCACAAAATCTAATGAACCTTCAAGAAGACTTGCTTCAGATTTTGAAAATTTTGGTAGCCTATTACCTACTCTACTTCTCATTATGGTTGGATAATCTCCAAAAACCAATGGGTCTAAAAACCTGTCAAGAAATTCAACCACTAAAATTATTAAATAAAAAAATAATCTTTTAACACTAAAACCTCCATTCAAAACTTGTTTTCAAAGATAATGTGATAATTGGAAAAGTAAACTTTATAATTACAAAAGTTAAAATAAAAGTAAAATTAGTGAGATAAATTTTGTTGGGTGTCAACATGTCCTTATTTCATGGATTGTGTATAATTTTTTCATTAAAAAAAATCCGTAAGTTAAAATTAATTTATGAATAAACTAATTTTAAAAAGAAAATCTTTAAATTATTATTTTTAAAATGTACATAAATTAGTTTTAACTGGTAAAAAGTTATTTTTTTTTATTTTTCTTTTGTAGAAATGCTTCTGAAGAAACTTCTCCAAACATACTTTAATCTCCAACAAAATCATAATCAAGATATGAATTCAGGAAATTTGTTTCGAAAAAAAAAAAGTAATTTGAAACTTTTGATACGCAGGATTTTACATAATAATTACCAGCCCAGTTGAAAATCTAAGGCTCGTTGAGCTGCTTCATTATCTTCTTTTGAGCTTGTTGCTGGCTCAACCCAAATCACATCCAGAGATATCCCAATAGATCCACCTTGAATTTTCTACAGAAGAATAATATTATTCGGTTAACGATTATAATGATAAACGCATATGGTTCAATTCCTACAAATAAATATATTTACGTAAAATATGTTGAAAATTTCACATTAACTAAAAATAAAATTAATTTTTATACTTAATACAAATCTAAATTAAAAATAAGATGACATACATATAGTTACGGTGTTATAAATGAAAATATATTAAACTTTAATTACCTTGTACTTTTTCCTGTAAATGTCTACAACTATTGCATGAGAATTAAGAACATTATGAGCGACTATATAAGGTTCAGTAGAAGAGTTTCCATGTCTGCACAGTTGATGAAGAAGAATAGAGCATCGTCCAGGAGCTTCAAGTCCAAGATCATATCCCATCATTGCAAATGTATGAGGCTCATTGAAAGTGATCCAATGTTTCACTCTATCTCCAAATTTTTCAAAGCATAATTCAGCATATGTTGCAAAGTCTTTTCTGTTCATCAATAAATGAAAACATTCATATAAATTATTTCTATCATTACTGTAACCATATATAACAGTAATCTTATATGAATTGAATTTCATACATGATAAAAGGGCTAAGCCATCCCTTATACTTGTCTTCCAAGGCTTGGGGTAGGTCCCAATGGTAGAGAGTCACATATGGTTCAATTCCTACAAATATATATATATATTAAGGTTCATGATAATTAGACTCTTACAAAAGGTATATATATGCAAATAAATTCATGCTATTTATATTAAAATGCTTTCAATTTTTCTCCATTTATATTTCCTCTATGTTTAGGAGAGTGATAAAGATCTTTGGATCTTTCATTAACATATCAATAATTTGTTTGTTAAAGATTTATACAACATCTTAATATTTTGAATTTTGTTTTGGTAAATTACAATGACATCTTTTAAGATTTTCTTAATATATATTGTTTGCGTAATGATCTTTCTTATTAAAATGTATAATTGTAATATTTTTAAAAGTTAAGCAACTACATGTGCAGTTTCAAAATAAATGACAATGTATCAAACAAAAAAAAATATTTTATGTAAAATTAAAAAAGAAAAAATGGGATACCAATATCGTACATTGAAAAGTTTTCAAAGTGTAATTTTTATTTTTCAAAATGGACATACGTAGACGAAGCATGCATGGGTACGAATAAATTTTTATCATTTTTTCAAAACATTATTTATGATAATAATAAATGTTACCTTTGGCTAGTAAAGCATTGATGAGTTTATTGTAGTGATCTATTCCTGCTTGGTTAATTTCTCCAGATCCATCTGTCACATTAAGTTTTAAAATGTAAATTACATTTTATACTTAGGTTCAAATTCAATTTCTATAATAGTCGTATTTTTCAAGGTTAATACCAAATAGTAAAGTAGCTTAAACAAATAATTCTCTATAATAATTCAATTAAAGATTTGAGGAATGATTAGGAATTAAAAGTAAGAAGGAAATGGTTTTTGGTGTTATATCTCCTTTTTTTTTTGTTTTATTGCTAAATATGTAAATTATGGTTTCCCCCTTGTCGCCGCTACCTTGTAATATTCAGTACAATACCTCTATCAAAATATTTGAATGGTAGAATCCTTACATGGAAAAATTCGAGACCAAGAAATTGAAAACCTATAAGCATCCATTCCCATGTCTTTCATAAGTTGCACATCTTCCTACATGCAAAACAATCCAAGATATACTGAAAATTAAACATATAGTTAAAAAATATTAATTAATGCATAAACATAAAATAATATGACTATTGCTTAAATTGTATGGGTTGTTGAAACATTATTAAGCATTAAAGTAACTTATTTATAAATAAGATTATTATAAATTATATCAGTTGTTATTATTAGATTTAATGTAATATGTCCATATTGGTTGTAAGAATCTATTATATTAGATATTAAATCAATTATAATAAGGTAATTGTTTCCTCCATGATATAATTTCCTTCCTTCACTTAGTAAATCTTTAACATTCCAATAATATCTTTATTAATTTTTTTTAAAATTTATTTATTAAATAATATTTTTCTTTTCTCCCCCACTTATTGAGTCTTGAGTTACGTTTTTCTTTTTCTATACGTATATTAACAATTTTTTTAATAAATAATAAAAAACAACTTTATCAATATTAAGAAATGTATTATTACAAAATTAAATATTTAAAAACAATATATTTAATTAAATTTTAAAATTAACAATATAAGTTGTAAATATCTTAACAGTAAAATATCTCATTTTAACAAACTAATAAAAAATAAAATAAACTATTATCCATATTTATTGAGCAGAAACTTAATTACCAACATTATTTTTTTATTGTTAAGAAAAAATAAAATATATCATATATTTTAAAAATATCAATGATAGAGATGGTTTTGTACATGGGAGAGAGAAAAAAGTTATTTAATAAATAAATTTTAAAATATAAAAACATTATTAACATATTTAAAATTTATTAAGTACATGAAACAATTTGTATGGTGCAGCCTTGTAATAATAATGAATGCCTTATAATAATAATGAATGTAATATGTTTTGTACTTTAAGATGTGAAGTTGTATATTTTCTATTTTTATTTATTTTTCTTTTTAAATACTTGTTTGTTTTTCATGAACAAGACTTTTGTCATAAACACCTTTTTTATCATATTAATATTTTTTTTCTATTGTCACAATATGTCTTTTTAAACAATAACCTTTTAGTGTAAACTTGTACTTGTCATTTTATCATAGTCTGATATTGATATGTTGTCATGATCAATATTCTCTCTTTTTTTAACCAATTTTTTATCGCACTCTCACTTATAATTCTTAACTAATTCATATTTTTCTAAACTAGTTGTATCTCTTAGAAGTTTTCTGTATTTTTTATTTTTTATTTTAGTATAGATTTGTATTTTCTGTAATAAATAAGAATTATAATAAATCTTGTGTAAAAAGCTATATTTTTTAGCTAAACTTTCATATAAATTGTCTAACCTATGAGTTAATTATAATTTTGTTTGGTAGTTGATATTTGTTCCTGACTTTTGCAACCTTAATGAAGACAGTGAATCATAAAGATTCGGAAATATTAAGATTAAAAAGAACAAATCACTCAAAAGTTGTTGACAGAGATCATTAAAGGATTTAATTACTGGAAGATAATATAGTATATGATACATTTTTGTAATTTCAAGCAGTGCAGTAACACGGGCACAATTTTGTGTAGTTGTTTAGCTCATCCATTTATTATTTCAGAATATTATAATATTTATTATTTCAGAATATTATAATATTTATTATTTCAGAATATTATAAATAGGGAACTTGAGATACAATTAAGATACACTTACACAAATTTAGATAAGTTCATTTACTTTCATTTTCTTCGGAGTAGATAAGTTCATTTACTTTTATTTTCTTGGGAGTAAAGACTAGTTAGATAGTTTTCTGTTTTTATAGTTTTTTGAAATCTAATTTTCTCTGTTCAAGTTCTTCTACTTTCTCATTTTCTACTTTCCTTTATGTTTTTGTTTCTACAATTTTACATTTAGAAGTTAATTAAATTATGGAAATGAATAAAAACAAATTTGAAACTGTGTTAGACGATGTTAATTATGTTTAAGTTGTTTCTTCTTTAAAATTATTTTAGAATGTTATTTTTATTTGAGAATTGTTTTCTTTTAATATACAAATCGATTGGTTATCTGTAATCTTCATTAAACAAATAATTCAGATTTATATTTCTTACATTGAAGATTAAAAATAACTTAACCATGGTTTGGTTTCTATTTAGTGTTCGCTTTTCTTTTATTGTAATTTCTTTAAATTTCTATATTTACAAATATATTGTTTACATTTATTGTAATTTACCTTTTATTCACCTTACATTTATATATTTTTAAGCTTTTACACTTTATATTGCTATAATTTAAAGTTCCTACACTCTATCTTTTTCCATTTCACAATTTTTTATAATTTAAAATTTCGCATTACATTACTATCTTTTACAATTTTGCCTTTACAGTTTGCAATTTTATATTCTTATTAGACGATGAATTCTGTACAACTATTATTCGATTTGATGGATGATTGTTTATTAGATGGGCTAATAGTTAAACTTAATCATTTTGTTTCATAAATTCATTTGCATTTTACTTGTTGTTTTAAATTCTAATTTTAGTTTTAATCTGCATTTACATTTACTCATTGCTTTAATCTTCTAGTATAATTTTGTTTAATCATCTAATACATACTCTATTTTTCGTGTGTCTTTACTATAATTTAATTGTCTCTGTCGTTCTAATTCCAATTTTTTTATTTCTATTAGTTGACAATTCATTTCCACAGTTTTCATTTAGTTTAGTCAATCGATTGCAATCATTTTTTATTTTTTTCATGCTCTATCTTTATGTTTCATTTATTATTTTTATTTTTTATTTTTGATTTATTCATTCAAAATTTTTCCCAATCCTAATTTGTCTAGGGACAGTATAAAGCAAGGGAATTGTACATGAGATGGAATTGGGAATGCGACCTAGGTTAGTCTTTATACTACATACTTAGTTTTACTTTGAAAGTCATATGTGACTAACGGTCTATTAGCCATGCAACGATCATCTCTCATACATCAGTGCACCACCTCTCTCAACAAAGGTGTCCAACCCTCTACCACTCCTCCTCCTCAATGAATGATTTCAAATTAGTATTTATTTTATATGTTTTTCTCTTATGATATTTACTGTTTCCATAGTAGAGTTAAATCCAATCGAATTTCATTGTGATAGGAATATCATGTAGTAAATTTAAGTTTAGGTGTATGTAATTTAGTTATATTTTTTGGTTGTGTTAGAAATTTAAAACTCTTTAATTAATGACTTGTTATTTATTTATCTAGTTATGTTATTTGACTTATTAGTGTGAAAGACTTGTATTCTTTTTTGTTATAAATTTGTATGTACTCATATTTATCTTTGTTTATTGTAAATTTTTTAATCATTATCGTGACATGTGAAAAGTATAATAAATAAATAAAGAAGACTTTATGAAATTTTGGTCAGAGAATAAGTAATCTTTAAGTATTATTAATGAATCTTACTTTTTTTCGTTTAATATTCAACAAAATAATTAATCAAAGTGTTAATTTTTTGTATTTAATATTGAATTGTCTAATTGGAAAGCTTGAAGAGATTGTATTTTTTATACTAAATTTTGTAAGTGCATACTTAACTATTATTTCTTTGACCTCACTTTTTTCATGTAGTATACTTGGATAACAATGCAAAAATATTGTTAAAATTTCGTAAAAATTAAAATACATGACAAAATTAAAGGACTAATGAAGTATACAAAATGTCTTCTTGAATGGGATAAAATTACTATTAATGTATAAATCAAATGATTTTGTTACATAATTATATAATTATATAAGCTCAAGTTGAATTGGTAAGAAGTATAAGAATAATGTTGAAAAGTTTCTATATAGTTTGCTCAACAAAATGTGACACAGATAAAAGATATTATTGTTCATGGTTACATATTTGAATAACAAACAACTACAAGTTGAGTTTATATGAGAAAATGTTTTTGTCATGGTTTCTTTTGGAGTTGTACAACATGGACTTAGGATGGTGAATTGCTAAACATTCCAAGTTCATGGACTTAGGATGGTGAATTGCTAAACATTCCAAGTATATCACGATCTCAATATTATTATTTGTTCATAGATGATCAATTAAGGGACTTGGCTAGAAGAACTCATGGGCATCTTCAAGGTACATGAGCTATAGCTCCAATAAGACAGACTTCTCCAAAAGGATAAATCCCTCAATTAAAGCAAAGAACAAAAGGTATAGTCCGACAAAAGCTTTGAAGGCTGAATCACCAGACACACCTTTAGAAGGCAGCAAATTTGAAGAAGTTGAAATCCCTTATACTTCCAAACATCCATCAAATATGAAGGAGAAAGAAGGCTTCAGGAGAAGAAAGACCAAATCTTAATAAGGAAAGCATTGAAAGGACAAGAAGACCGAGGTTGTCTATTATGAGTGCAAGAAATTTGTTCACTTCAAAATTAAGTGCCTTGAGAAAGACAAAAGTCAACAGAAGCACATATATGTTTTATCAAACACTTACTACTTAGACAAAACTTATAATTGATACTTATGAGCGTAATAGACCAAAAACCATAATTTGATTGTGACTTGGTCCACCTGGCATACACCACATAACAATTGATGCCACCTACAACAAGACGTTTCTTTAAGAAGGAAGCCTAAAAGGTTATCATGTCTAGATAGAGACGACCTAAGTGACTCTGAATCTCAAAAATTTGAAACCCTCTATCTTATGGAAGACATGTCATTTGATCCCTCATTATAGGAGTCTAACAAGAGGATAAATTTCATTGACCTTGACTAAATGACAAAATCATATCACAAGTTTAACTTATCTTTCCTCTCTCAAGCTTATAAAATATTTAAAAAAGAAATTTTTTTTCTAAGCAGATGAAGCCTTTCAAGAGTGAGTTTATTATTATAGACAATAATTTCCTTCAAAAATGTTATTCTAATATATGACCATAAAAAACTTAACAAAGAGTATAATATCTTAAGAAAAAGTTATGACACTTTAAGTTCAAATTTCAAAAAGAAAGAAAATGAAAATGTATATCTTGTTTTGAATATAGTCTTTGGAAAATAGACAAACCATTCCTTAATACTAAATAATATAATATTAGAGAATGAGACTTTAAGAAAAATCACATTCATTGTAGAAAAAGGAAATAAGACACTAAATATTTTTATTAAGACGTGAGAATACCTTGTATTGTGAGATGTTTGAAACCTAGTTTATCAAAAAGAATATTGTATACAAACTATTATAGAAGAGATTATAAAAGTTTACTCATTTGCTTTGCTGACAAAGCTAATGTTAAAGCATAAAAAGGTCATCAACTGTATCAATCCTAAGGTTTGCCATATCATTGTTGTTCAAGGACATGTTCTTATTAAAAAATTAGTGTTAAGAGAATCAATGTTTATCTGATGCATCTAGGGTTGGAGCTTGAAGCATTGGGTGTTCCTTAGAATTTTATCTCAATGAATGTGTCAAGCACTACCTCAACAACTTGGAGCCACCACACACAAACACTTACTAGTTTAACATCCACACTAGAAAGATGCACAACCTTCCCACTCTAAATTCAATATAAGGGTTGGAGACATCTCTTCATCAAAGAATGATAATCAAACATTTGTTGAAGAAATCCAAATAACTAATGATATCTCAAGCAATGTCTAAGAGATATGCTTAAATTGACTATAAACTAACACCCAAGCGTTCAAGGAGCTAGAGAGTAACTAGATGACCATGTCTAGTGAGGCCACACAACAAGACGTTCAACCATTTCTACCACCACAATAATAACAATAACAAGCTCTCAAGAGGTTGAGAAGAATCGGATTTTACTACAAGTTTCATCATCAAACCAATAGTTGAACAATTGATAGACTCTTACATTGATTATTTGTTGTTTTATATAAACATCTTGTGAAAATATTTTGAACTATTTTCTAATCATTATACAATTACTTCCTAATCATTCTCTTATTGCAAAAATTTTAAAATTTGTATTTAATTGTGTTTTAATAAATTTGAACATGTTGTTGGGATCTTGTCCACTGCCAATTTGGTACCTACCCTTGTAAAAAAAATTCAAGAGATATATAACCTTCAACTTAGACATTTTTCTTAAGTTTTTGACGAAAGACTTAGTCCTAAATAATATCAACATTTAAACAATTAGAATAGCTTTGAATCGATGAAGAGTTGATTTTTAATATATATATATATATATATATATATATATATATATATATATATATATATATATATATATATATATATATATATAAAA
>Ga0099825_1004938_pt1 | contig 17361 bp, 11 predicted proteins | sample SiratroredBW_FD_76838 | JGI IMG/M metagenome (GOLD analysis project Ga0099825, IMG submission 76838) | Root nodule microbial communities of legume samples collected from California, USA - Siratro red BW | ecosystem: Host-associated > Plants > Roots > Nodule | place: USA: California | collected...
AAAAAAAAAAAAAAGACGCATAAAATTGAGATTAAAAAAAAGAGTAACAAAAAAGGTTTGATTAATTTGAAAAAAAATGAAAGAAAAAAAAAAAAAAAAGAATAATTGTGGTTACGGATTATTAATAAGTTAAGAACACATCAACCTATTATTTTAAATGTTAACCTATCATTTTAAATGTTAGCCTATTATTTTAAATGTTCCATAAAACAAAACATATGTTTCAAACTATTTTACTATATTTAATTGTAAATCAATATTTATTCAATAAATAATTTCAGTAGTTGGGAAAGTGGTTGATGTAGGACTTGCAGAGTTGTTGAAAGGAGCATTCAACAACTCTTCATGCACTTTTTAGTTTTGGTTGAAAAAGAGAAGTAATCAATGAGTGTATAAAAAATATAAAAGAAAATAAAATGTGGCCTTTAAAATATAAGTCAAACTTAAATTAAGAAATATTTTAATTTACACAAGTTCGTTATTGTTCACCCAGTCCTATTTTTTTACAAATTTTGAGTTGATTGATAATTATTTGAATTATTTAAAATTATTATTTAGTATACATATTAATATATATAATGAAAATAGCATATGTTAATATATATATATATATATATATATATATATAATAATTCTTATAACCTGTCATAATTGTTTGAATATTATTTATAAAATTATTATTTAATATTTACATTTGATATGATATTTAAAATTATTATATACATATATTATCAAGCATATTTATTATAGTATGACTATTTTTTTTCATAATAATTATTCTAATAATTTAAAATTTGACTTAAAGATTTCATATTAAAAGAATAGATTAACAAAAATTTAAGAAACTTATAATTTAATTTTTAAATTAACTAACCCTTCAACTCACCAACCTATAATAAAGTTGCCCTTTATCTTTTCTTTCCAATTTACTTATAAGTAAGTTGAATTGCATTGTTCCACTTGGCAAGGAACCAATACAACAATCCATTTTGGCAGTTCTAGACTTTTTCTCCTCATTTTACAGGTCTTGAGTCTGGCCCACTCATTTTACAATTCTTTTAAAGATATAATTTAAAGTATATCTTAAAGTTTTTAAGATTTTTTTTATAGCAACTATAAAAAAATATATGTTCTTAAATTTATAGTAACTATACATGTCAACATTTAAAGTATATATTTTAAGATGTTTTTTTTATATAAGACAAAGTTAGACTCTTAAAGAGTTTAAGGCATTAATATATTTTATTTATTATTAACCGAGGTCACATTTAGCGTTTTTTTAATGTGAAACTACTTCCTAAATTTGGACCTTGTTTCTGTATAAACAATTAATTTGAAAATTATTTTAATTTTTTTTAACTAAGTCAAACTTTACAGTAATAATTACAGCAAATAATTCGTTTATCAATCAATTCACTTTGTTTCAAAATCTTTTACATACACACACATATATATATATATATATATATATATATATATATATTATAAATTTAAAGACAGGAACATCTGTTCCTGGTTTTGTGTTGCATCTTCAATGTGTATCAACATGTTCTAATCCTGATCCTGAAGGTAGACTATTATTTTTCTGTTTTATTTTTTTTAAATCTGGAAGAATTTCTGGTTCAATTTATGTGTACAACTTGAACAGAACATGTTCCTGAATAATCCAGATGGTACCATGCCAATCGCTGTATGTATGAATTTGGGCTGGTTCTTCCCACTTCCAAACTAATCATAAAAGCTTTTGCTTACTGAAAAAGCAAGATTTTCTCATGCTATTTCCTGCAAACAATCATCATAGACTGACAGTGTAACTAAGATTCTGAGGTTTTTATTTGTCTGCCACACTTTCGTCTCTTCCCTCTGCACCCTTTCGGATTCTTTTGCTGAATGAGTGATAAATCTTCCAAATTTAATCGGTAGTTGTCGCTTTGATTCAATTCCCATTTAAGTGATCTAGAGATCATATCTGAAAAAGATCAATGTGTTTCCTTTTTTCCTTTGTCCATATATTTTCAAATTTAAATTCAAAAGGGTGATTTTCTTTATTATTTATGTTTGTCGGAAAACCGATTAATAACCCTGTGGCGGCCATTCTTATTAATTCATCTTATGTGTTTTAATTAAAGATCAGCTTTTGATCTGTGTTCATCATCTTAGTATATGTTATCCCTTTTGTTTTTATTCAGATCTTGACAGTTATTGAACTGAGAGTTGTTCCTGTTCTTTTTGTTTCTCAGGTTCCCTCTGATAAATGATAATCTGCCGAAAATTGAAGTTTGATGCTGAAGTTTATCGATTCGAGGTTTCCACCACATATTGTCGGTTGTGGTTGACAGAGACACTGGAATGCCAAAGAGATGTGTCTTATTGATTGCAGCTATGTAGCTGAGATTCATAAGGTGATGCCCTTGCTCTTGATGCCCCACTTAATGCTTGGTAAGAGTGGACCACAAGTTTGTAGCTCAGTCCTTAGCTATTCCTTGAAGCACAATAGGCACACAAGTTTTTTTATAGTGCCTGTTCTGCTAATACTGTGTGAAGACGGTTGAAACAAGTTTCTGCTATATGTATATAGTTTTAGTTATACATACACTACATAATAGCAAATGATATAGAGTTTAAGTGGGTTGAGGAAGTTGTGTGAAAGTTCATATGGAGAGTAAGCCAAATATCTTAATGCAAAGATATGAGTTAGGAAGATTACTTGGCCAGGGAACCTTTGGAAAGGTTTACTATGCTAGAAGTGCAATAACTAACCAGAGTGTGGCTATTAAAATGATTGACAAAGACAAGATTATGAAAACGGGGCAAGTTGAACAAATCAGGCGTGAAATATGTGTTATGAGATTGGCTAGACACCCCAATATTATACAGCTTTTTGAGGTTATGGCTAACAAGAGTAAGATTTACTTTGTTATGGAATATGCTAAAGGTGGTGAGCTCTTCAACAAGGTGGCCAAAGGAAAACTCAAGGAAGATGTGGCACACAAGTATTTTAAGCAGCTAATTAATGCTGTGGATTTTTGTCACAGTAGAGGTGTGTTCCACAGAGACATAAAGCCTGAGAACATTCTATTGGATGAAAATGGGAATCTAAAGGTCTCTGATTTCGGCTTAAGTGCACTTGTTGAATCCAAGAGGCAGGATGGTTTACTCCATACTCCTTGTGGCACACCTGCTTATGTTGCTCCTGAAGTCATCAAAAGGAAGGGATATGATGGTACAAAAGCTGATATCTGGTCTTGTGGAATAGTTCTGTTTGTCTTGTTGGCAGGTTATCTCCCTTTTCATGACCCAAATTTGATAGAGATGTATAGGAAGATAAGCAAAGCAGAATTGAAATGCCCTAATTGGTTCCCACCTGAAGTATGCAAGCTATTGGGCTTGATGTTGGATCCAAATCCTGAGACTAGGATTACCATATCTAGTATTAGAGAACATTGTTGGTTTAAGAAAGAACCTAATGTTAAAAACAAAAGACCTGTAGTGGAAAACAACACTGTCTCTTCTTCAGGCACTGTTCTTCCTGATCAAAATGATTGTGATGGTTTAGCAGCAGAAGCAAACGGAGACTCAGTTGCACCCTTAAGTATAAATGCCTTTGATATTATCTCCCGTTCTGTGGGTTTTGACCTTTCTAGATTCTTTGATGAAAGTTTTCAGAAAAAGGAAGCAAGATTTAGTTCAAGGTTACCTGCAAATGTCATCATCTCCAAGCTAGAAGACATTGCCAAGCAATTGAGGATGAAAATAAAGAAAAAAGTTGCTGGTTTGTTGAAATTAGAGGGCTTGGAGGAAGGTAGGAAGGGGGTTTTAACCATTGATGCAGAGATCTTTCAAGTTACACCTTGTTTCCATTTGGTGGAGGTAACAAAATCAAATGGAGATACATTGGAATATCAGAAAATATTGAAAGAGGATATTAGGCCTGCTCTTCAGGATATTGTTTGGGTTTGGCAAAGTGACCAACAACTGCAATCACAACCGTCAGAGGAACAGCTACATACAGATGACCAGCAGCAGCAACAACCTCAGTCATAACCTGTTTTGAGATATCATGCTTACTGCATTTCATGGCAATCCCAGTTCTTTCTTTTTTACTTTTTCCAAATTTTGTTTTTACATATCTTGCATTTCACAATGATATGACCTCTTTGTGACACTTATTCCTCACTTTTAGTTGTTTCATCTTGTTGTAGCATATCTTGTCTCAAATTTTTTTTGCAAAGTTGTACACCGTTTCTCAAATTTTCTGTATAATAGGAGCCTTAGGAACTTTTGTCCAGTTTTTGTTCAAACCAAAGTAGAATACAAATATATATCTTAGGAGATCAAGTACTTTACTTTTACTCTTTAAGGAACTAAAGCCTAATACCAACTTTTTGTGGAGCCAATCCACTCAAGCTAGTAGTATTATCACTCCAAATTATCTATGAATGCTCAAATCCATATGAGGGTCACCTGAGGATCAAGCACATTTGTGTCAGAAGATACTAATTGAATTGCATGAGGTGCAGTTCTAAATCTGATGGTGATTAATTAGCAGGGAACTTTCTTATGTCAATTCAATACAAAACCAAATCATTTGAAAGGTTAAGAGATGTGCAGTTAAAAAGTGTAACTGCAGAAGATCTCAATCCATGTTTGCTTGTGATAGACAACAATAGTTTCTATCTCCTCAAAGTTCAAAGAAATGAAATACTTAATAGTGAGGGTCGTGCTGGCCTCAAAGTACTGGTTGTTTATAATAAACTGTTCGGAGGAAACTTCCTCTTTTCATGATACTTCCAAAGACCTTTGTCCCTTTTTATTGTTTGCACATAAGGGATTAGAACTTTGTATATTAGCATTTGATAACATAAGCGCTTTTAAAGTTTTTTGTTAAACAAGTACCTCAATGATTAATGATTAGTAGGTTATTATTACATTAGTTTTTGTTAGGATCCAATTGGAAGGTACGAAAAGTGAGTGTCACATTAAAAATATATGATTCTAGTATGCAGTTTACATGGCCCTGGACTCTTCAACTACACTCATTAGCTTTTGTGGCGTGTTCTTCCAAGGTTCTAATCAATTAGATAAAATATAAATATGAGTATTAAGTGAGAGAATTAAATGAATACTTTGTGAAGTTAATACATATTTATAATTTTTTGGATCTTTAAATAAAGACTAAAATTATAATTAAGATAGAAAAACATAAAGTTGGTTACTCACATATCATATGTTATATATCTCCAAATATTTTGGATCCAAGGTATACTTGGTTTTCGTCCACAATCTCCAGGTTATATTTAAACCTCTATTAGGTGCCCAGAATTATCATTGCAAATATTCAGCAATTGTGTTTGCTCCTGAGTGCAAGTACATCAAATAAAATAATGACCAAAGATAGTCAAGCCAAAAAAAATGCAAAGGCCATTTTTATTGGCTAGATTTAGTAATATTATTTAGGATTTAATATTTTTTTGAGTAAGTTACAGAAACCTCCCTTCATATCTGAGTAAATTATAAGAGTGCTCTCTCCATCTTTTCATATAATAGAAAACTCCCTTCTATTAAAGTAATGTGAAGATGAAAAAAAATTAAAATACAAATATCGTCTAAATTTTTTAATATTTTATTTATATTCTCTCATTTTCTAGATCTCCTATTTAAATCGAAACTAGGTAAGTACATGATCAAAGTTCGAAGTCATTACTCAAAGGTTGAAGGCAACTTTTAAATGATGATTTTAGGCATGAAAAAATGTGGGGAATCGAAAGGATAGGATTTGAATAAAAAAGAAAGTTTTTGGGTTTTTGCAATATTAAAGGAAAATCAAAAGGTAAGGTTTATGGATTACTTTAATTCTAAAATGTATGTTTAATGCCGAGTTTGTTCCACTTTTTTTTGTTTTAATATAGTCATTATAATGAATTATTCATAATTTATATTTTGGTATAATTCTATTATAAAATGAGGATATTGATATTTAAAAAAATATGAGTGTGTTGTTTTTTATATCAATCATTAAATCAAGTGCTTATAATTAGGTTAAAAGTTATAATTAATAATTTCGATATAATTTTTGTAATTTAACCTTTGTTTTTGTCCACGTAACATTTGTCATTGAATAATTAATATCACCCATAACAAACTTAATTATATGTATTATAAAAACACACATGTTCTTATTTTTTTTTTTCATGATACATTTTTGTATAGATATTATTACATTTATTTGTAAGATTGCTTATATTAAATTAATGGAGTTTTTAGATCGACCATACACAGTGAAACTTATTAATTGTGTGCATTTGTAGAAATAAAGTGACTATTTAATTTTATTTAAATGAAACCAATGGCACAAAAATATCCACATGTTACATTAATATTCCTAACAGGACCATTTGCATTTCAAGCTATAATTACCTACTAACATAAGGATTGTGCCAATAATGTGAATGCAACAACTATAACAGTTCCAATTGTGAATATAATCACAATTTCTTTCAACCAATAAGAATTGACTTCTGCAAAACTCACCTTGGTTTTCAATTTAACAATTTCTCATACACAGTAAACTCTAAACCAAAAAATTAAAACTTGAGCAAACAAACAATATATATTTATTCGTTCAGATTTATCCATTGTTACAACTTCTTTGTGTGACACATTATCAGAGAAAGATAATGGGGTGTGACATACCAAATTATTTAACAATAAATGTTCTCTCACCACACAGGTTGTGAGGCCAGAAGCCTTACAACTGAACAAAGTTGGGGGAGTTTGTTAAGTCAATAAAATGAGTAACAGATGAAGAAACTCTTCTCTTCTTCCTACCCACAACACTTCTGCAACTAGGAGAAGGGGTAGACAAATCAATAATCTCAGCTTCATGAGGCACAACAAATGTACTGCCACCACTTCCATTTGTATTGGCTGCCAATGTTGGTTGACTCAAACCAGAACCACCTTTATTCATAACATTCATAAAATCAGCTTCTTCAATGATCTCTATTCTTTGTAATGAAGTTGTTGATGATTTCAACTTCAGTGGTGTTGTAGAACTAACCGGTAGACCCTGCTCTTGTGAAGGGAATGAATTACCTGATGGTTCTCTAGCTTCAGATTCTTTATTCCACTCAAATGCTTCACCAATCTTCTCCCTATGGATTTGATTTTTTGGTGAATCAGGAGAGTCTAAGTCATCACTCACATCTGGAACAGAACTACCAGCACTAGTATTATTATTATTATTATTATCATCATCAAATTCTACATCATCAATATTGTCATCTTCATTCTCTGACAAACCATTGATACTATAGCATGGAAGTTCATCCAGAGGGCCAGTTTTGGTCTTCATGTGTGCTGGCAAGCTGGGGCAACCAGCACAGTGTTTCATGTACTTAGTGGAGAAGAAGTTCACAGTGATATTCATGCTGTGATAATTTATATCATGTCAGTGTGAAAAACCAAATCATAGTCCATTCTAGCCAAAAAAGAATGTCAAATCAAATCCTACTTCTATAGAGACAGAGACCATACCTTTGCCAGGGTGGAAGGGTGAGCATTGTGTATGCAAGTTTGATCTTGTTGGCAATTCCTGATAGGGATTTGAATTCCACTGCTGCCTTCCTTACAGCCAAGGATTCAACAGGGTGCTGCCAAGCCCATTCAAACTGCAAATCCAAATCAAATTAGCATAAAAAGCATTAAACAACAACTCACTTAACTTTGAACTCTTTTTACCCAACAAAGACATAGAAAGCAATATCAGACTCAAACCTGAAGAGCAGAGACATTTGTTGGGAAGCCATAGATACATAAAACCATCTCCCAAGGCCTCTTCTTCTTCGTTCTCCAAGCTCCACTCCCAATTTCCCCATTGTGTTGCCTGATCCGCCGCCTTGGATTCACTGTAAATCTGAAATTGCATACACGGAAACATAAACACATGTACTACAAGCTTAAGATCCATCACAAAAATAAAAGCCGAATCATAAACCTTTTCTAAAAATAGTTAAATACCCATCATTTATCCCAGAGAAAAATTCAAAATTTTTCAACCAAGAAAACAAGTTGAAGCAGAAGAGGACCATCAGATCATAAAGACACCAACTTGAAATGAGCAGAAACCAAAGGAATTGGCACAAACCCAAAACTTGTATAAAGTAAAAATCAAAAGGGTGTGGGTGATTTTTGGATTGAGTAAACGAGTGTAATTAAAATTCAATCTTTTAGAAGTGAAAATAAGAGATGAACCCGATGTATGTGTGGCCTTTGTAGCGAGGGCTGAGAGAGGTCAAGAGGTAGCAAGCAAAGAACCCATTTCCTTCGCTATTCTCTTTTTCGTTGTCGTCATTGCCATGGTTTTGCAAAGTTTCTTCTTCTTCGACAGAGGCAACCCTCTTCTTCCGCATCTTTCTCTCTCTAATGAATGAAATATGACCGTTAACAAATGTTGGATATGTCTATGATATATCGCATAAGGTTCCAATCATATTAAGTATTATAATTTAATAGTTAAATTATTAAAATTAAATTATAAATTATGCTTCGAAGAGACATTATCGCATGTTTTCTAAAGAAAGATCCCTTTTTGTTTTTGAAAAATTTGTGCTCTGCTAGTTTGATTGAAAAAATATATGTTATGTGCGGCACAATGATCAAATTCATATGTGTAATTATAGAAATTTTGTTTTTTATTTGATTTTTAAATACTATATTTTTTAATTATTGTTTCTATAAAATGTTTTCTACGTTTTCAAAAAATTTCTATATCTTAACCTTGACAAAGTCAAATTCAATGTCAAGTTTAATAGGAGATACTCCAACAATGCTAAAGCACCCCATTTAGGTGATTTACCTAAATTGAAGGTTATATAACCATATTAACCATTTCAAGTACATCTTTTTTTTCGTCAGGATAAAAAAATACTATTAAAAGATAATAACGAAAGCCTTTGAAAAAAAGTTATACCTATATAAAAAAAATTTAAATTATAATGAAGAGTCCATTATAATTCTAAAACTTTATTATAAAATTTGTAATTGAAAAATGAAGAGACGATAAGTACTTGAAAATAATTATAACTGTAAAGTAATAAAGATGTAAATTTTCTATTCTTAATTACATTTGACTGTAATTAGATAGTAATAATTTGAGAAAAACAAAATTGTAACTAAATAAGATATTCACATTCATATAGCTTTATTTCAGAGTAAATCATGAATTTAATTTTTCAACACTAAAAACTAGTGAAAGTTGTTAATATTTTAAAACACTCCTTGCATTAGTTTTTTTATGAGGTAAATCATTTTAGGTTGTTAGACATTCTCTATTGTTAAATTTTAGTGGCATTCTTGAAAGAGGATCAATGGGACAATCAAGTTAATAGTGGTATGAGTATTAGATGGACTTTTGAATAATTGGACTGGAAGTCCAATTCACTAAGGACCTTTTATGTGCTTCGTCTTATGTGTTCTAAGAAAAATTACAAAGATTGACCAAGATATCAAGATCTCGGTCTATGGGTTAGTCTTTTTTCAAGTATGACTGGATTATTCTTGATCGACTAATAAAGTTGTAATATCTCAATTATTACCAAAATGTTATCGATAGACTAATTTGTCATGTGACTGTAGATTGGATTAAGTCGGCCGGTCGATCTTATAATATAACAACGCAAAGGTTAAGTAAGGAAAATGATATTTTGACACAACTGTTCACCTAATTCCCATTTGACACTCTGACGTGTCACATGGATCCCATAGCGAAAGAAAGAAAATGTGTTTGTTTTTGTTGTAGGGTAATTTTGTCAATTTCATCAATTTCGTCAATTTCATCTAAGTGGTTAGTCCTGTACATCTAAGTGGTTAGCGACATTAATATTTGTTATTATGAACATAGCTAACCACTTATTTGTACACGACTAACCACCTTGATAAGGTTGGAATAATTGACAGGTACTGATTTTAATATGGGTGTCGGAATTATAAACGTAGCTAATCACTTATATCTACACGACTAACCACCTTGATAAGTTGGAATAATTGACAGACACTGATTTAATATGGGTGTCGGAGTTATGAACGTAGCTAACCACTTAGATGTACACGACTAACCAACTATTTAAGGTTGGAAAAACTCACAGGCAATGATTTAATATGGATGTCAGAGTTATGAACGTAGCTAACCAATGTACACGACTAACCAGTTATTTAAGGTTGGAATAACTCCCAGCCAGTGATTTAATATGTCGGAGTTATGGACGTAGCTAACCACTTAGATGTACACGACTAACCAGTTATTTATTTGAGATTGGAGTAACTCACAAATAGTGATTTAATATGGGTGTCGGAGTTATGAACATAGCTAACCACTTAGATGTACACGACTGACCAGTTATTTAAGGTTGGAATAACTCACAGGTAGTGATTTAGTATGGGTGTCGGAGTTATAAACGTAGCTAACCACTTAGATGTACATGACTAACCAGTTATTTTAGGTTGGAATAACTCACAGCCAGTGATTTAATATGGGTGTCAGAGTTATGAATGTAGCTAACGACTTAGATGTACACAACTAACAATTTATTTAAGATTGGAATAAATCACAAACAGTGATTTAATATGGGTGTCGGAGTTATAAACGTAGCTAAACACTTAGATGTGCACGACTAACTAGTTATTTAAGGTTGGAAAAACTCACAAGCAGTGATTTAATATATATGGGTGTCGGAGTTATGAACGTAGTTAATCATTTAGATGTACATGACTAACCAATTATTTAAGGTCGGAATAACTCACAGGCAGTGATTTAATATGGGTGTCGGAATTATGAACGTAGCTAACCACTTAAATATACACGACTAATCAGTTATTTAAGGTTGAAATAACTCACAGGCAGTGATTTAATATGGGTGTCAAAGTTATGAACATAGCTAACCACTTAGATGTATACGACTAACCAATTATTTAAGGTTGGAATAACTCAGTGATTTAATATGGGTGTCGGAGTTATGAACGTAGCTAATAACTTAGATGAACATGACTAACCACTTTGACAAAATTGATGAAATTGACGAAATTATCCTTCCTATATAACAAAAACAAACACATTTTCTCTTTCGTTAGTAGGTCTACGTGAGACGTAAGAGTATCAAATGAGAGTAGGATGAACAGTAGTGTCAAAATAACATTTTATGTTAAGTAACTCTATGCTGAGTCTTAGTGACAATGAATCTAAGAAATTCACGCTAACTCCATCACTCAACATCAAGCAATGATTATAACAACATTTTCAAGTTTATTTTTTAAAAAAAATAGTTTGAAGTGTTTTGCAGAATCTTGACAGTTTCAAGTACTTAGTAAAATTTTTAATTCTGGAACCTATCATAGTCAAGGCAAATTCTCATCCTTGATTGTGATTTCGGACAATCAGAGCAAGATGATCTAACATTGACATGACACTGCCCTCGAGAGATAGATAAGTCATCATATAAATTTTCCCAGTAAGAAATCCTACCAATGGTTCATACATATAAGACATTAGTTGCCGCCATTGCCATGCAATATTAGTTTCAGATCTTTCGGATCAAGAGTCTATTACATTCCATTTTGCTAACATCCGCTACACTGAATGCAGCATGTCAAGGAAACAGAAGCCCGAGAATACAGAAACATTTTCACTTCTGAAAAAAAAAAAAAAGGATTCCTAGCATGCTATTGGTGTGAAAAGCGGCTTAGTCAGTTCATTTCCATTTCCAATTTTTTCTTTGTTTCCAGTTTGAGAAGTATTTTCAAGGGATCCTAGTCCAAGATGTGGATTTGGAAACATGATCAATTCATGAAGAGGTTAAGAAGCAAAGATTATATGTAATTATTCTCACTAGGAACACCATTAATTGAGACGGAATCTTCAATTATGAATCAAGCTTGTGGACAACAAGGAGAAGTAAACCTCGACATCAAGAAGGAATGAACATAAATTGTATAGAGATTCATTTATGAACGATGCTCCAAAACCAAGTTTACAAGTAAATAAGAGAATAATGAACAAAAAATAAATAAGTATTGAAGTTGAAGTGAACATGAATAGTTCCAATAATGTTCTCTTTTCGCAATTTCATTCTCCAGTTTTACACAGGGAAGTTTCCTTCACCAAACATCATTATCCTTCTATTACTAGTGAGTAGTGAACCAGACATAGTATGAAGTTTAACCATACATCGATTCAATAACCCTCCCTTTGATTCATCCAACTTTCCATGTTATTCTTTACCAAGTATTTGAAATCATACGCAAGTATTTGGAATCAAACTAAATAGTCCTTCAAGTATAGAAAGATCCTTCAAATTAGTCCTTGAACACTAGTAAAATATATCAGCATGGGGACTACTTTAAAAACTAAATGGATGGTTTATTCTAACAATTTCACATGAGTACAAGAAAGAACCCAGCAATCCAAAACACATTTCATAGACGATGATATACCAAAAGCATAGGCTTCATCTTCACTATTATCCTAATAATTGCAGTTATGACATTTTCACCATTCAAAAACCAACAACAAAAACACCAACACTATGAACAACAGCTACATGACACGCAGAATCCAAATTGACCCCGAAAAGTTACAACATCAGTGGCAACGTTGAATCACCCATTTTGGGCCCAAAGAGATCATGGAACCGAACAAGTGCAACAGCACACATCACGATCTCTTGGAAGAGTTGCTAGAGACCAAATGCCTCCACAGATACCGCCCACTAGCCATATCCACGAAGGTCCAGAACCCACCCTCTACCAGAGCCCGAACCTGGATCCACACAAATTTAGGGTTACATAAAAAAGGCAACGTTTTTGTGAAATTGAGGCAAAAGGGTGAAGTGGGTGAACCTTGGAAGTGGCATTGGAGGAAGCATCGGAGGAGTCAGAGATTTTGGGGTTGGAAGGAGCAACTACCGCGTCGCCGTCGTCGTCGGTGGTCGGAGGCTGGGACCTTAGGTTCCGGAGGACGAAGAAACCGGCTAGGGTTGCGGACAAGAATACGAGAATGAATCTGAGAGGACACATTTTGCTATCTGAAGGAGAAAGAAGAACGTGATTGAGGAAGCGTGCGTGTGTGGTGCACACACTCTTGGACACCAGAAACACAAGCGAATAATATTCATAATTTCCATTTAAGATAAATTCATTGGTGTAAATTTTATTATTTTAATTATTTAATATTTACTTTGAGTGCTAGTGAAGACCCAGCAGGAAGAGAGTCCCATGTGGTTGGTGGGTTTAGATCAGATTAGGAAGTCAAATTCTTTGAAAAATTATTATGATAATGACACTTGCCAAACTTTAGTTTCAGCACTCCTATGCATGTTTCTTGAAATTTGGAAGATGCTTTGGTTTTTTATTTCTGCACATAAACTTTTATTACTAATTTATATAACTTCTACAAGGGTTGTTCTAGGAGAATGTGAAGGGGTGTAATGATATTTTAGTGTGGTGCATTTGCTTGATCACGTTTCCATTTTGAAGTATTACTTTATTTAGTATGTATCAAATTATATATTTTAGGTTATTTTTAAATTTTTAAAATAAAACATTTTACAATTATAACTTATTTCTATTTTTAGTATGCATTAAATATTTAGAGAGTACACACTCAAGGAAGTAGTATCTACATTACTTAAAATCACATTGAAAATAAAAAGATTAAATGTTCTGCATAATAAGGTCAAATAACCCGATTATATAATAGGAACGGAAAATATACATCTTTTGTTATTATCATTGTTAGTAATTAGGATAATTGTTATTGTTATTTCAATTTTGTTATTGCAAGACAATCAAGATCATAAAAAACATAACTATGTGTATAACATGACAAAACAAAAATATTAAATTTTATTTTTGAAAAACATATAGATGATAGAAACTAGTTTTCAAACTCAAAATCACCCTAAACTAAAGATTAACTTTTGGATCACAGACTAATTTTTAATAATAAAAACTGACTATAACTTTTAAAAATTTAAAAACTTTAAACTAAATAGATGAATGGTTCTCAAATCAAGACAAAAAAAATCTCAAAATAATTTTTTCATACTTCCAAAACTACTAATATTTTCTATCATTTGAAGGAGGACGAATATATGTTTAAATCCACAGTCTAGCACGATATCAAACTTGATTAGCTCCACTAAACCAACTTTCACTAAACTACATTTGAGATAATTTGAAATAAAAATGTATGTAAAGTTTGATTGTTTAGATTAAGAGATTTCAGTGAAAACTTTAAGAGTGATGTAACACGAGTAATAGATATTTTAATTTTTTAATTAAAAAATATTGTAATATGTTATTTTTATTATAATTTAATAAATTTATTATTAATATTTTTATATTTTTTATTTTTCTTAATGTCTTTTATTATTTTTTTATAATTTATTATTATATAATATAATTAATTATATTTATTTTATTATAATATAATATAAATATTAATAAGCTAATTATTTAAAAAAATATAAACAGATCCTTCCCCTCTCCTCAAATCTCACCTGTAATGCACGAGAAAAAACAATAAAAAATTTGTGTTTATTCTTTATCTTTTATTATTATCACCTGTAATGCACGAGAAAAAACAATAAAAAATTTGTGTTTATTCTTTATCTTTTATTATTATTATTTTATTCGTTAAATGGATAACTTTGCTTACAAATAATAAATAGTAAATCAGCGCAAATCTCACGTGCAAGAAGAAATAGTAAAAAATTTGTATTCATCTTTTATCTTTTATTATTATTATTATTTTATTCGTTAAATGGGTAATTTTGTTTACAATAAATCAGCACATTTCCGTCTACATATGCAAACGGACAATCTCATATCACACTGAACCACCAAAAATATTTAGATCTTTGAAAAAAAATTATCTTTAGTCTGCGTGATTAAAAAAAATCTAAAAAATAAACACTAAACAATGAATATTGAACCAACTAAACGTGTCTTTAAAATGACAAAATTGGATTAGTCAAGGTATCCAAATGTCTGAATATTGGACAACTCTTTTGTAGGTAAAATGGAACTTTCAAAATGGCCACCATCAGCATTAAATTTCAATGTACTATTTAAACTGCTACACAAGATAATGGCATTCATTCCTCATGGAAAATAATAAATGAATAACCTTTAAAATAACGTGTGGGCGGCTGAGGGAATAAGGTTAGGTATGCCCTGAAACCTAAAGTGGTTAGCTGACATGCTTGCACTCATTCTTTTTGACCAGATAAAATAATGATTTTAAAAAAAAGGGAACTTCTTGCAATGCCACTGAAAACTGGATAATGGGAGGCAAAAAGTAAATTAGGTTTGGCCTGCCATCTGGCAGATAAAGGCTAAACTTCAAACAAATGAGTTCAGTTCACTATGCATATGTGCTGTCTTGAATATGTAACACATCTGCACCAGAAAGAAAGCATGGTTAAAACAAGGTTTGAGTAAATGAAAACACATGATGTTCTTTGAAGCACTACTTTTGATTATTTATGCTTACTTGTGAAAAATATGATTGATCATGCAAGTTAGAATTGACAATGCACACATATGGTTTAACAGTGGAAAAGATAGTGCCCTTTATATTTTGTTTACTAATAATTTGTTTATGCCACACATGGTGGAGCTATGAGCAAAATAACTTGAAGTAAAAAAAAAAGAAAAAAACAAGATATGACCACCTTATTACTATCTTTTGGCAAATCGAGTAATGTTGGCTAGAACAGTTCTCAAGCTTCGGATTCCTGCTCCAGATTTTGAGCTTACCATCATCTGCAATAGACACAACACACAAAGCAAAAAACCAAAGCTTAATCCCAAGAATAATCAGAAAAAGTGAAAAATAGAATAGTATGAACAAAATTGTTAAAAGAAGCAGCATACCAGAGGCTTAACTACAGACTTGTTCTGCAAGAGGCTCTGTGATCATGCATGCAGAAACTTGTTAATCTCTAAAATAGATTGTTAAATTTCAGACAGTTCATTTGGATGACTCATGCTTACCTCTTCAATTTGCATGGCTCGTCGTGCCACATCAATTGGAAAGACCACATCTGTCTTAGTTAATATAATCTGATATTTAGTTTTTGATCTGCAAGTTGATATCACTCGTCCAACAAATTTAGGTAAGGCTCTCTAATTTGACTTTGTATGATCAGAATTTAAGCCACATTTGTATTTGAAAAGAACAAAGGTGCATAACACCAATTGCAAAAATATAGCACAACAATGCATGATACCAATTGCTCATGTATGATTTACCTTTCCATCAATTCAATTAGTTCATGATCTCTTGGTTTCATACCCCACTTTGTATCAATCAGAAGGCACACTCGTTTTAGGCCAGCTCTTGTCGAAACATACTCCTTCACCTACAATTTGAGGTTTTCCAGAAACACAGTTGACCGGTGCTTAATATAATAACACAACAATAATCCACTCTATGAACATTTCTACAATAAAATAAGGGAAAATGGAAAATGCCAACGCATATGACTATATATGCCATCCAAGAGCGAAGACAGGAAAAGTAAACAAAACAATGCAAAGTTTATATAGCTCAAATAAAAACCAAGTCATGTCTAGCTTCCACTAAATTAATCAGCTAACCATAGGCATTAGTATAATGTTTTTGGACTAACAAGCAACAACTAAAATTTTAATATATTCATGATTGGCCAAGCATTGATAGATTTTCTATTTCCAACTGACTTTGAAAATAAGCAAAGACAGAAGGGAAATAAGAAAATATGGGTTCCTGTTATTAACATGAACAGAAAAGAAACTCAAGAGGGACGTCTCCTTCTGCACTGAGAATTATCAGTTTGTATAATTTTCTCCAATATAACTTCCTTCACAACCCTAACCTTCAAATAAATTTATAAGTAACTTGTTAAACTAAATGTGGTAACTTACCCATGAGTCATGACACATTAACTAAATATTATTACAGGTTATTCCTACAAGAATAAACCCGCCAAACCTTATTGCCCTCATTAGTTATCGGTGTGGCCTAATGAATAACAGACCCCTAATGAATGAAAGAAAGCTTAGCTTAGTAAATAACATGTTTTCTACATAAAATTTTGCAGGTGGGCCCCTTAAGTCTAACATCAACATTAAACCAAGCTTTGAAGACTTGGTCAGTGCTAAAGTTTATATCACCATGTTTTGATCTTTCGCATTAGAGATTGTCAACACCCAATTTCGTCCGGGCAAGTAAATAATTTAAATAATAAATAATATAAAAAAAATTTTTTCTAGCTTTATTGTTTTATTTTATTGCCATTTTAATATAATTAAGAAAAAGAAACT
>Ga0099825_1004940_pt1 | contig 17358 bp, 9 predicted proteins | sample SiratroredBW_FD_76838 | JGI IMG/M metagenome (GOLD analysis project Ga0099825, IMG submission 76838) | Root nodule microbial communities of legume samples collected from California, USA - Siratro red BW | ecosystem: Host-associated > Plants > Roots > Nodule | place: USA: California | collected...
TATTTTTTTATATATATATTATTTTTATATCACTTATATTTTTCTCATAAAATATAAAAAAAATAATATATATATATATATATATATATATATATATATATATATATATATATATATATAGGAATATATATCATATTCTTATGAACCATACAACTTGTGCCATAGAAACCCTTGAAACAATTAGAATAATCATCGGCTAATATTGCCGAAAATAATGGGTCACACATTTTAATTTGTTTACATATGCATGTGAGCCTTACTCTAGAAAAAAAGTCATAATAGTTCCTCTTTCTTCCTTATCCTATTAAAATTATTTTTAAAAAACTCCTTATCGAATTTTTTTATTTCTCTTTGAAACAGATATGAAAACATTTTCGTGTTAAAAGAATCTATTTACCCTTTCAAACTAAGCACTAGAAAAATAGGTAAAATGTTTTTATTTTATAATTTCATATTTTTATTAAAAGTGCAAATAAGAAATTTGTGTTTGAATTATAATTTGAAATTTATCATGTATTTTCCAATGCATATAATTTAGAAGTAAGTATTTGATTTTAGTGACATAATCGTTAGTTATATGGAAGGTAACCTTTATCCTTAATATATCCAAGTGGGAAGCTCCAATGAATTCCACTACTATTGAATTGTAAAATATTCTATTGGCCACAAATTTTTTGTCTAACATACTCTTAAAACTAAAAACTCCTTCGTAATTCTTAATATGTGATATACATTAAGCATAATGAAATTAGTGGTGTATTCATCATACATGCATTTCTTTAATAGAAAGTCTTATTCAATATTATGAAAGTCAAGTTGTGCGCCTAGGATATGAACGAGATTTAATTATATAGTTTATCATTTAATTGTTATTGCATTTATAAATTTATGGTGGCATACAGGAGATAAAATTAGTAGAACAATGGTAATTGAGTAATAAATACTTAATAAAATTTGTGAAAGAACATTAATGTAATTATGTGAAGTGTAATAATGACAATATCTAACCTTTAGTGTCTTTCGTTCAAGGCTTGTAGATTGAAACATTTGTCTACAAGGGAAAGCTAGACAAAACTCACGTTGGCTAACCTTGTTCGGCTCAACTGTTTGCAGGCCAACCTCGGGCCTGGATCATGATTTTTTACGGGCTTATGCATTCTCCACCCCTCTTAAATTTCAACTGCACCACCATGAGAAGACCAAACTACCTCTTTTAATATTTATATTTAACTTACTTCTCATTTCTTCTTCCCCACCTCTTCTTCTACCTTCCGCTACACCTTGTGCCAACAACTCTTCCAAAATTTCTTCTTCCAATTGTGAGTGGGAGAGCCTATTGGGAGTACAGTAAAAGCACCATAGTTGAAGAGATAAATATTTATGATGTATTTTTGTTCTTGTTGGTTTATGTCTGTAACTTATTGTTGATTATAGAATATATTTCTGAATCCACAAATACGTTTCCAATTACATAAGCCAAATAATCTAAAATGTATATATTAATTTCAAAAGATTTGTTAATTGTTTCTTATTATTATTTGATGGGTTGCGACCATCATCTATTGTAGGAAAGCATGCGAAAATTGGAGAAGAATTTTTTAAGAGATCTACTTATATGTTGCTCCTATAAAATTACACCGACTAAGTGACTTGTAAATTATGAAAGGTAAGGATAGAGGAAATTGAAGTTGATCTCTTACAAACGTAAGTTAGGTAAGTTTCGAATCTTTCATTCCTAAATTAAAGTCACGATGCTTAGCATGGGTTGTTGTCACTATTCAATGTTGATTATGAAATCGATGATAAATATCTTATATCAGCCTTTTGTTGAGAGGTACACCTCGGCACCAATAGTTGTCATCTCCTTATTAGCGTCATCATTGTTAGTCAAGCTACTTGGTGTAAATTTCGGTGATGTTGTGACAGAATTGAGACAATGTTGTGATGTTCATATTATTATTACTGTTATTCTTTTGTTTTTATTTTTCAAATGCCTAATGCACTGATTCAATTAATATAGTGTATATTTAAAAAGATGTCAACATTCTACACCACATGACTAACAATAAAGATGTGATAAGAGGTACTCCAACATACACCACATAACCAACAATAAATATGTGATAAGAGGTAATCCAATATAGGACAACACTCACAATGCATTGCAATTAGCCTAGAGCATTAGGAACGAGAAGACCATTTATATTGTTTATACTTGTATAAGGTGAATGACAAAGACATAGTAGTTAAATTTTATATTTTTAAATTTAACAATAATATTATATAAAGTTTGTTATTATTAATAGATATTATTATTGCTCCTGAATATTTACTTTGTGAATGTTGTTACTATTCAAAAATATCTTTCTATAGCATAAATTATCCGTGTTTAAATTTATAAATACTCTTTAAGATAAATTAATTTGTTTCAAAAATTAATTCAAAAAGTATAAATATATTTAAAAAATCCAAAAATATTTTATTTTTAAATATACAATCTAAAATATAAAATATGTATTTTAGAATGTAAAAAGAAATGAAATACAATAAATTTTGTATTAAACAAAGAAATGTTGTATCACACAACTTATAGAAAATAAAAAAAAAATGTTAAAAAACTCTTATAAATTTTATACTTTGAGATGTACAATATAAAATACAAAATATATAATCCAAAATGCAAAATTATAAAATAATGCGAGAACTAAAATAGCAAAAATGAAAACATAACCCTCACCAAAATCACAACTTACCACCAAGCATGAGCAACCACCGTTACCAAGCTCCACTAGTCACCAAGCACATGATCTTCACAAAATATCCAGATACTTCAGTACAAATATACAGAATGCCCACAATTGATAATTTATTTTCATAATGGTAGAATTGAAAATTTATATTTTATAGATATGCAACTTGAAAATATGGAGTGTAGAAAGAAAAGCCCTAAAAAGAGATGGTATTGTATCTTTGTGGAAATATTACGTGTAAATCTCAAATTTGTAAAATTTACGTTCAGAAGTATCCATTTCAAGACCAGTGGTAGGGAACAAATATTTACATTTTTAGTGTGGAAAGAAATATCCCACACAACAAAGTAATGTTTATATTTTCGGGTAAGTAGGTTTGCAATCGATATTTGTGGGTAAATTCTGTAGTTGATAAAAAAAATTGGTATATGAAAAATATATTTTGATGATTTAATCTTTAAATTATAATTTTATATTATTATGCTTATTTAAAGTTAATTTTTCTTAAAACTAAACAGTAATAAAAAGTATTTAAGTAATTTATATTGAAGTATATATTAAAAATAATAAATCACATCCAGTTTTATTTATATAAGTAAAAAATCAAATAATTTTAGATTAACAAAAATTTTGTATGTATGATTTGTATACAAAAAATGTAATCTAACTGTGAGTTTTAAAAAAAACAATCCAATAAAAAATATCGAATAATAAAGCACTTAGTAAGTTAAAATCTTTTATAACAATTTCTAAAATCTTCTTTTAAATATTCAATTTCAATTTTAATAATCAAATTTTTATTTAAATATTTTTTAATAATCAAGTGAATAAATTAAAAATGTTCGTGAAAAATATTAAGTATGAAAGAATTGTTTAAAGCTTAATTTTATAGATTTATAATTTTTATTTAAATTTACAAAATTAAAGTTGTTTTTAAAAAAGTTTATTTTTATTTAAACATATATTTTGAGATGTAATTTATTTGAGTTTTTATTTTAGGAAATATAAATTTAATTATATTAATATCGTGTGATGTGATTTTATTTAAGTTATACTTTTTAAAGTATGATGATACCGATATAAAATAGTCTGGAAGTATTTTTTTAACTAAATCTAACAAGTCAGTGCTTTGTAATTGGACTTAAAACGAATACACATTCCATGGAACACGAATTCTTCCTGCACCTCGTAATCTCGTCCTACACTTTCATATAATTTTGAATTCTAAAAATATATTACTTTGAATTCTAAAAATATCTTTATTAAAATGACGGAAGAGAACATATATTTTAGAAAATATAAAGAATCCAGTTTATACAAAAATTAATGTAAAGATGAAAAATTAATGTACGTTCATTTACTATCGGATTTACAAATTTGTTTAAAATGTAAATAGGATGATTTAAAAAAAATTACACGCTCACTAACCATCTGATTTCCAAATTTATTTAAAATATAAATCGGATAGGGTCACATTTGATTTAAAAAAAAAAAATACTATAACACTTCGTGTACTGAGGTTAGAACTGGACTAGTTTTAAAATTTGTGTCCCTTAGTTTTAAATCTCACTTGGATTTATGCAGGAACAAAACACAGTGCCATCTCTAAGGAGGGCTCTGAAAGATGTTGCAATGGAAAAAGATGCTGCAGTTGTTGCACGGGTAATTAGATTCAAACATTTAATCCTTCCTCCTGGACTGGTTTACTTTGGTTTTAATCTTCCACAATTCCTATTAAACCTTACATGTTATTGCAGGAGGACCTTTCAGCATAGTTTCGTATCCTGAATAAACGTCTTAAGGAAGCAGAAGATGAGCAATATCGTGTATGAAACTTGATTTTACTATAAATATCTTTGATGAAGGATAATTTTTTTTTCTTATTTCCATGGTTGGTTTTCGTTCATGGGGTGTAGGTATTGGCGACTTGGGGTAGTTTGCTGGCAGACTCATTATCTTCTAATACATAATCTAGTAGCTTTAAGAGTGATGATTTTATCTTTAGATGACGTCTTAGTTAGCTATGAAAGGAATGTGTATATAAACTCTGGTCTCGGCTCTTAAATAATGACTTTGATTCTCAAACACCGTGGACTATTGGGTGTATTGAAAAAATAATAGTTCTATTTTAATAAAAAAAATTGTGTTTTCCAATCCTTGTGTGCTTGTTCTGGGGCACATGTGCAATTTGATTGAAATTCTAATGAAATTGAAGAAGAAGAATAAATAATAGAATAAGAAGGTAATTGGAATTTTGAGGTGGGAGGTATGTTGTGGAAAGTGGCATGACGTGAGAGTTTGGCCACCACAAGGGTGCGATGTTTGACGCAGTTGGTAATGTTAGGACCCCATATGGTACCATCACCATAAAAAGCAAGGAGGAATCAGAGGGAAAAAGAAAAAAGCAATTGAAGCAATCGATTGGTTTCTTAAACCAAGGAACAAAAAGTGGGAACCATTCCAAAGTAGAATGTAAGAGCATCTTAATACATGGTATAATCATCACTCTTAAAGCTACTTTAGACCCATCTTTCTCTACATAAATTGCGCTCCAACTCTCTCTTTCTCTTCATCCTCACATCAGCAGTAAAGCCAAGGTCTGCACAGCAATGCCAACTCCAAATGACCCAATCATCACCTGCACTCACCACAACCACAACAACACAATCCAACTTCCAATCAGTAACGCATCAACCCCACTTCTCAAGTCAAATAAACTCATTTATCATTTATGTGCAAGTTTCTAACATTAGGTACCACACACACACACAAATTTAGGTGCAACAATAAAACATTAACATTTATGATTTATGTGCATGTTTGTTGCTCATATACCACATTTGGGTACATGCGTAGATACAAACTTTAGGTGCACTAACTTCAATTAAAAGACAACATAACATTTATGATTTTTGTGCACTTTTGTAGCTAATACACCACATTTAGGTGCACTAACATCAATTGAAAGACAAAATAACATTTATGATCTATCAGCACTTCTGTAGCTAATAAACCACATTTAGGTACACATAGGTACACATTTAGCTGCACTAACATCAATTAAAAGACAGCATAATGTTTATTCTAACCACATTTAGGTGGACTAACATCAATTATACCATAACAGACAACATTTATGGTTCATGTGAACGTTTCTTTCTATCAAATAATCAAACAAGACACTTAGCACTAAAACACGCATCGAAACATTTAGGTGGACTAGCACCAATGGAGAAATAACCAAGGTTTTAACAAAACAGTCTGTCACAACAATTTCGGCCACAATATCAATGATTTTCTTTTTTTTTATCTTTGTAGTTATATCAAGAATGACATGTTTGTAAAAAAATTATGACTACAATAGTAACTTAAAACCTCAAGGATAGCATTATGGTAAATTTTAAATTATGTTCTCGGTTGAAACTTCTTCATGTTTCATGATATTGGAAGAAATTGCAGATAAATATAATCACTGTCACTAACATTGCAGTCTAAACACTCCAAAAACTAGACATCGGAGTGGAAATTGCTGCAGGGAAGCTTTTTTCAAAAACTTGCATACGGTCTACAATTTATTGTTTATGCAATCTAAGGAAAAGTGCATGACACACAATTAACAAAAATAGAACACTACACATTAATGCTTTAGTAGAGAGAAAGAGAAGAGAGGCATAGTATGGGTACCTGTCCTTGATGGCCAGAGGTGGGTAAGGGGCGTATGGTGGCAGAGTCAACTTCATCAGTAGGCAGAGGAACTGCAGGATTGCTGTTAATGAAGGGCATGCCACCACCTTTATCTGGCACTAATGGAACTGTCACCGGTGAACCTGCTTGTGCTTGGGGTGCTGGACCAGGTGAAGAAGCTGCTTGGTGTGGACGAAAAGGCCATGGAAATGAAGGGGAAGATGGTACCTCTCCCCCAGAAGAAGGAGCTGGCGTTGCCACTGGAGAAGGTTCTGGAACCATTGCTGGAGAAGCAACTTCTATGGCTAGCTTTTCAGAATCTTTGCATGCCGTGAGTGACCCATTGTGGAAGGTAAAATAGAAGAAACCGGGTCGAGATGGGTGCCACTGAAAAATATTAACTTGGTTAAGGAAATTGGAAAAGTAGACACTGCTGAAAGTAAAGAATGAAGCTTTAAGAGCTTTACCGTGAAGGGGTTGGTGAGAAGAGTGGCTTGAGTGAGATTGCAGAGGTTGTAGGCTTTCTCGTTCTTGAAAATGTAGAGGTTGAAATGTTGTTTGTGCTTGAAAACTGAGAAAGAGGAGAGGCAGAGCAATGTTAGATGGTAGTGCTAGAAATTGTTATGCATTGCTAAGGTAGATTTTCCAAATCTGGGTGTTGGTACTTACTGATGGAGTCACCGATGGAAACTGTGGGGTTCTTCCACTCTGAAGAGCCATCTACTAGAATTGTGGCTGAATGTGAAAGCTTGAAGAGTGAAGGTAGGAGAAGGAGAAAGAGAATGGGGAAGTGCATTGTGATGAATGTGTTTGATTGTGAAGGGAAGTTGAATGGAGGAGGGTTTGTTGGTTTTGTGTTGTATTTATGAATGGCCCGGCTCTGTGGGTGGTAATTATGGAAGAGGAAGAGAAAAAGGATTTTGAAAACTGTGTTTGATTTGGAAGAGAGAGAGAGAGTGTGTGGGGAAGGAAACTGTTAAATTGTCAGGTGTGTTGGCTTTTTGATAAGGCAGAGTTTGAATGGGTGCCAGACATGGGTGTTGGGGAGGGTGTGCTGATATTATTATTTTACACAGCAAAAGGTTGTGAGATTTTGTTTCTGAAAAATCTAGTCTCAAAATTGTGGCAAAAGAGGTTGAAAAAATGGGGAGGAACACAATCACTAGGAAATTTTTGGGGCTCTGAAGTATGATGATGGCGATTATAATTCTAAAATGATTAGTGCTGTGATTATAAACCTGCAGTCAATAATATCGTGAATGCTGATTTCATTTTTCAATTCAAAAAAACCCTTCTTCTTGGGTGGTGCGAAATAAAAATGGTCTTTCTCCTTTACCCCTTTTATTTTGAACGAAGTTTTGCTCACACTTTCATGCAATAGCGGGAATAATGTTTTCAACCTATCATATTTTTCCTTCTAACAAATTTCATTTAATAATATGATTGGTTAGAGAGAGAAGAAAAAAAAACAAGTTGATGGTAAAGGGCCTGGCATTTTAATTTTATGTATAAATTTGGTCTTTTCTTGTGGAGGGGTGGTGGTCATGTTTAATTTAACTTCTTTATATTACATTAGTATAATGTAAATCTTCTTTTACAATCTTTCTTATATCCATAGTACTTTTTTGTCCATATGTGTGATATTATCTCAATCAAATAAGTTACGACCAAACAAAAACCTACACGACACAATGGAGAATGAAACGCCAATAATATACGATATTAAATTTATGCCAAGAATGTATACGTCCCGTAAAATAATATGATATGCCCTTCTTTCTCTGTCTTCCTTCCTCTTAAAATAAACACTTTATTTCGTTCATTTTATTTTTCTTCTCGAGTGAATGCATTGCCTATATAGCAACATCTTGGAAGTTGTTTACAAAAATTGTTTTAAAATAAAAATATTATTTAAATACAAATCTCGTATATATAAATTACTCAAAATTAATTTTTTATAAATTAGAGAAAGTTGTTTATATAAATAACTTTTTTTACAATTTATTTATTTATAGTATGATATTAAAATAATGTTTTTTACATAGGTAATTTATAAACAACTCTCATTATTGCTCTAATGGTATAGAAGAAAGAAATTAAGAATATCGAATATCATATGCAAAATTCTTTGATCGTCCAACAATCAACCACATTACGTGTCCCCTCATTTATCACTTTATGCTCTTACTGTTAGAGCTCTGAACTCCACAGTCCAAAAGTTTTACTGTGAGTTTAATTTTTAACATTGACACTTGGTGAGTAGTGTTCTTGCACTAGAATGGTACAACACTTACCCTACGGAAGTAGGGACGGTCAAAAACATAAGGCTCGATGTCTTTCTCTAAGGTGGCAGCTTTGCTTTATTTTAATCTCAGCATGTGGTCCAACATACAGATAACGAGACCACAAGGATCGCAACGACAAAGTGGAAGCATCATATTTATTGTCTTTGGTCTATTTAATATTTTCTCCTCATTTGCCCCTCGCTTCTCTACAACTCTCTCAATTTATACAATCATCACTATAATTAAGCTCGGTTTTCTAGAAGAGGCCTACGGATAAAACAAAACAATTTAATGTATGATACAATAAAATCTATAAATTATCCACATCAAGAACTGCGCTTGTTGGTATTTTACAACGGGACCAGGTTCGTAAGTTAGGACTGAAATACCCACGCATCTCATCAAGAATTTTCAAGAGTAACGCTTTTACAGATCGCATAAACAATTTCTATATACTTTTTCTCCAAATAAATATCTGTCTGAGCACATGACTAGGTTATATACTCGTCTACAAATCCCCTTTGCTATCTACTATTACACATTGGAATTCTGCACAGGGGAGAGAGACCAGGATGTCAAATTCGTATCTAAACTACATATGGTCCAACTCCATATTTCTGCTTTTACCTAAGAATAAGTAAATGCTGTTTCTTACAGAACAGGTTTCCTTGGCCCCTCCTGGCTCAATTCCTTATATCTATCTCTTCATATCATTAACCAAGATCGCCATTGGGACTAACCGTTAGGCTGAGAACTATCATTTAAGAGATGATGATTAGTCTGGTCCTTTCATCACTCCCCACCACTGATTAATTCAGTTAACTGTCCTGCAACTTCACCACTAGCAAATTTTATCTACCATTGCAAGGAGCGAGCCCTACGGAGTGTACACGGTGGCCTTTGTTTCTGCGCTACAGGGAGTACTTTTTCCATTAGCTGCCCAAACAAAAACGCCAAGGTCAGTCGTAATCCAATCATTTTCTGTAGCCAACAACTATTCTATAAATACACATTCTAATATAGTCACAGGATAGCTAAAAATCCAATGCTAACAAGCTTCGTGAAACAATACAACAAGGTCTAATATCATCATTCTTGGGAAACTAGTTCTTTTGCATCTCTATTAAATCGTTATGGGCACTATTGATAAAAAAAATCAGTATGAGCACCGGGTTAGTTTGCTATATCTCATCATATACAAGCAACCTTCATATCCCAATGAACCATGTTTGTATTCATGATTAATCACCAGTTATTTTCTCATGAAAAATATCTAGAAGAAATATTCACCAATAACATATTATACCAGTAGCAACTAGCAAGCAACCTGTAACCTTCAGATAGAGCATGAGCAGAGAAAAATTTTCTCAAAGCAATATGTAAATTATTAACATAAACATTTTCACCAAAAAGGTCCGACGCTAACTAACTTTTCAGAACAAATCAGTACCTGCTTGTACCTCTCTTTTTTCCTCTCGGCCTGCACAAGAATATCTTCAGTGAGGATTAGAGGGTAAAAATACATAGTAAACTCTAAAGCTACAAAGGCAGATGTGCAACAAGAAATGAGACACACTAAAGTAGAACCTGTATTACAGGCTACACTCAAACCCTTACAAGTTACATCCTCTGTTTTGGAAATACAGTCCAAAACGTCGGCTGTTTGCAACCCAAAACGCTTGAAGAAACATATTCCAAATTCAAACGTGGTAGCAGTGAAACCAAGACCCGAAGCATGTGTTTGAGAGAACATAAATTAGATGATCATGGCTCAGGTAGACTGAATTCTGAGGCAGAAATAGACATTTTCCCATCCCAAAAATGGCCTTCTTGTTTGGTAGAGGGCAGACTCAACACTATAGCTTGAAGATTATGCACAGACCCAATGCTGTGTCATGTGTGTAACTGGAAAAACGCGTTGCAATTGCCCACATAACACTAATTTCAGTGAACAACTAATGAGGGAAACAGTGATATTTCCACACAAAAAATAGTGCAAGCATTCTCAACAATGGGTAATGGTGAACATATCTTTTTATGAACACCAGTGAAGTTAACACACTTGTTATAACAGTCCGTATGAATAATAGTAGTAGTAAGAATACGACATTTTGTAATAATATATTGGTGTAGAAAATCATAAATAAAAGGTAACCACAATCATTTCTCAAAAGATGACAGAAAAAATCATCCCATATCTAAAAAGTTCAAGGCGAGTATCAAATACAATGCCAACAAAAAAGTGGTGATAGGTTAACCGAAGTTTATTCATTACCAATATCAAACCTATCACCATTTTGTACACCCATCTCAAAGGTATGAGACACTTGTCTATAAGAGAGAGAGTAAAAGTGATTACAATTGGATCAGAATCGTAGCAGCATTAAAGCATGGGGAGCACAATCGCTTAGACAATTTATTTCAATGATCAGACAACCCCAACTGCAAATATTCATGGCTTCAGAAATATTTACTACATAACCAGATGCCAAGAAACAAGACAGGTTATACTTAAGCAAGGATGGCTTCAGGTGTGATTGAATGAGAAATTGAGAATAATAGTGAACCCATTTATGATGAGAGCAAGAGAAAAATATGACCTGCAAGCGTGTTTACGAAAGGAAAGTCCATCAATGCAATCCCAAATATTAAAAGATAGCACCCAACAGCAAGGTAATGAAACCATCTCAGGGAACAAGACCAGGCCAAAAACCCAATCAATGATCAGCCAAATCAAATGAAAACGAAAAGTCAGCACTGGAAGGGTTTCAACTTTCAAGTTCAACACATAACAAAACTTATTGTCTCCTGCAATGATTACAAAAAACAAGTTGCATGGCTGATGAAAACTGAAAGTATCCCGGGACAAAACTTCAAAACAATGAAAACCAAAGCACCTTTTCCTTCAAGAGCTTGTCGTTTTCCTCCTCTAGTTTCACCGCCAAGGACTCCAATTCCACCTGGTAAGCCTGGAATAACGAAATTCACATCACAACCAACAAAGAAAAGTCAAATACACCGAAAAAAGCACACATATATCATATCCACATCACTACCTGCTTGCGTTCACGAGACCTAGCAGCAGATTCTCTGTTTTTAATCATTCTCCTCTGTCTCTGTTGCGCTGCCTTATCCAACTGCTCCAAAACGGGACGCGCTCTCTTCCCTCTCGCGCCTTCAACCACCTCCACGCCGTTCCCGAACCCTATGACGGAGCCTTCCACTCCGTCCTGAAACGGCGTTGCGGCGAGGAGGGGATCGAAGGCGAAGACGCCGCTGCCGAGCCTCTCCGTGAGGGGCATTGGCATCTTGATGTCGCAGTCAACTTCTTCGTTGTCGTCATCGTTGACTGCGCCGGCCTTGGCGAGGAAGTCTTCGAGAGTCATCATCTCGTCGTCAGGAGCCTCCTCCTTGCATTCGCGGCGGTCACCGGAAACGATCTCCCTCCAGACGTCGTCGACGGTCTTGGGGGCGGCGGTGACAACGGCGTCGGAGATGGGGATGAAGTTGGTGGTGGTGAATTGGGGTGCGGGAGAAGGAGAGGAGGATTCTGATTTTCGTGAATGGGAAGAAGCCATTAACTTGGAAGATGCCATGAATCAATCATTCAATGTCTGTGTGTGTCTCTCTCCTAGGGTTTCGGTTTGGGTTTCGGGATTTGGAATTCGCGAGCGAAGAAGTTTGAGTGTGCAAACTGCAGTGTAGAGAGAGAGAGACCCCAATGCCTTGTTGCGGCAGTTTTTTGTTTTATTCTTCTTCCTTCTATTACTCTTTCCTCATACCTCATCAAACACGTGTCACGTGTCAGTTTAGTTCTTATTTTTACTAAGGTCGCTCCAAAAAATAAGGATACTTATTTAATTTTTAAGGTATATTTTTTTAATTAAATATTATCCCAAATGTATGGAAAATATTTAATTGATCTATTATATTTATTGAAGTAAACTATGTTTTATATTATCCCAAATGTATGGAAAATATTTAATTGATTTATTATATTTATTGAAGTAAACTATGTTTTATATAAAAACGTAGTTAAGAATAATATATTTATGTGAAAGGTATAAAAAGATAGTAATATTTTGACATTACTATTTATTTTTTATATTATTTAATATTAATATATATTATTATTTTATTTATATATAATATTTTATTAATAAAATACAGCATCAAATAAAAATATATAATTAAGTAAGAATGTCAAATTAGTATTTTTTAATCTAAAATCAAAGTGATAAGTATAGGTGAAACATTGATTTGAATTCATGTATTTATAATAGACATTTTTTACTTCAAAAATGGTGTCATGTAAATTAAGAGGCGCATCAGCTCAAGTAAAATTTAAATCCATGGATCTCTAGGTATATGTTTGAATTGTAAATATGTGTATTTGGAAAGGCTTAGATATTTCTTGGTAATTAATATCCTTTAGTATTATTATATAAATATACATGTATTTGTTGAGGTGAGATAAATAGAGGTTTTTCTATTATAAAAACCTTATCTTTATATAAATAGTTGTACTTGTTATCTCTGTAATAACCTGCTATTAATGTAGTATATAGGTAGGTATAGATCATGAAATAACACGTGGAGGAGACTAAATAGATAAATTATGTTATATTTTAAAAAACATATATATAAATATATTTAGTTATGTTTAAATTTTATTTTAAATTACTAAATACTTTGTATTGTATTGTCTTTATAATAAAGTTGATTTATTTTTTATTATATTAAATATTCAAATTTTTATATTTTTTAATTAATTATATGCTATTTGATTTTATCAAAGATTAAATTGACGTGGATCATAAATATCACAGCGTAATCAAACTCACCAGAAGGAAAAAGTCACAAAAACACATGGTCCCTGTAATGATATAATCTATATCCGATAGTAAGTGATCTCCTTTTCAATCATCAGAAAATTGCGAAAGAGCAGCAAGCATATGAATCTAAGCAAATTTTTGATGGAAGCGAGTGAATATATATTCCAAGTACATTGAATTAGATAAGCTTAAAATTCCTGTCAGAAATTGAACTTTGCACGCAGCCACACACATGCATTTCCTTTTGGAACCATAAGCTGTTGAGTATCTTTGTGCACAAAAAGTTTGCGTCTAATTTTATGCATCACTCATTCTTATGTCCTTTACCTACCCCATTCTAAAACCAACCTTATAGATAATAAGAAATCACTTATTTAGTTAATCAAGATGGTAAGAGGACAATTTTCATGTGCCACTACTTCTAATTGCTAACCACACTTAATAATTAATAATTACCAATTGAAATAACGATCCCTTCTGCTTGACATTATAGCAAACACTTGGCGATGTAACGTAGCACACTATATTTCAGAATGACAACTAACTAAACGTGGCAACGTTGTATTCTTTGTGTTTCTTTTCCACTTCGAGAATGTTCACGTGGATACCTAACCAAGCAAGTTGTTGGTTTCTCAAAACTAGCTTGTTTATGCTTATACACAGTGACTCAATTTATCTGTACGCATGTCTCTTTCAATTGGCTAAGGCGTAACAACAGAACATGACTAGGGGCCATGTATGCCTCCAATAACGACAATAGATATTTCTAACTCAAAGGAATAAACCAAATGATTAAAGTTGATAGGTGGTTAACCATGACAAGTGTTGACAAGTATATATTTGAGCCTTTTCCTTCTTGAAGCTACATGTGCATGCAAAATAATAAGACTATAAACAGATTATTTGTGAGGTTGGAGAAGCCTTTGCCTTCAGTGATTAAGTTAATTTGAGTTTGAGATTTGCCAATTCTTGGTGCGTCAATCAGCAGGTAAATTAAACAGTATAATCTTTATTTTACATCATGCATAGAACAAATCAGAAACCACACACACAGTTTTACATGTAGCAAATGCTATAAATTTCCCATGTATTATTAAACATTGATTAAGAAAATAAAAATAGAAAAACTGTTTAGAAATATTTTCTGTGTTTCAATTTCAAATATAAAACTCATTAAAAATTTGTTATTTAAAATGAATAGAAATATTTAATACTATAGGGTGTATTAACTATCTTCTTTGTGCATAAAACCTGCACGAAGCAAATAATTAGAAAAGGGATATCTCCTGCAATTTCAGCCTTAAGCTTGCAGACAACTTGGCAAAAGAAATCATTATCTCTGTATTTGTGGATGAGATTGGAGGATTCAAATATCTGAGAGAAAGCTTACAAGCACATTAAATTTAAATATGTATTAACCTAGCTGCTAGGAATCTGATCATTAGCCTTATAGGGATATATACCAACCATTCTTTGTTATATAATTAGGGTTACAATTGTCAGGGATATTGAGATTGTATAATAGCAAGGTTTTTGAGAGCCAAGTTTGTTCAGTTAACTCTGTTAGCTTTTTGCATTAATTATCAAGTTTTTATTAGGACCAATAAACCAAGATGTGGCCAAAATTAAGAGCTTGGAAAACTCAAGGTATGCTTTTACGACTTCCGCCTTAATTTTTTTCATTTGGCTTCTCTATTTGTTTCAAACCCATGAGAAATCTAAAGCAGCATGATTCATGCTGATTATTTTGTCGAAAAAGATTAACCAAATTTTGAAAATATTAATAATTTCGTATCATGTTTAGGTAATAGTGTTGGCAAAATTAAAATGAAAGGTAAAAAAATTAACATCATGTGTCAAGTAAACACTTTAATATTTCATCACATATTATTTAATAAATTGATTCTTGCATCAAGTTTTACCAAGTTCCAAGTCTAAAGCATATTGTTTAGGAAAGTCTTTCCTCTAATTTTTATCATGCTCCTTGCCACAGGGTATCCTACTTTCTTTAACATCAAAGATGTGAAGAAGTGCATAGAAGCCCCTAAAAGCTTAAACTTCCATGATGAGTACCATAGGACACTAAGGACAAAGTCCTATGTTGATTTCTACAATAAAGTTCAAGTACTTGCAAACCAGCCTTCCATTGATTACAACCATGACAATTTTTCACAAGTCCTCCTTGAACCTTGCCAAGAAACTATATCTTCTATTGTTGATTCAGGAACCCTTTCAAAGACACCAAAACTCAAAAACCTTATGCTCAGTTACTTTGACATAAGTGCTGAGGCTTCACACATTTGCTGTCATCTTCTAAAAAGCATCAGCCAAGTCCACTCTTATTATCAGTTCATTCAAAGAGCTCTAGACACTAAGGATGGTGACTCTTTTGAAACTTTTGAAGTAGTCATCTTTGAGCTAAACTCATTCACCTACTCAAATGACCCTTTATCAAACCTTAAAAACCATGACTTCAAGCTCATCAATGATAAGCATTCATCAGTTTTGTGCCATCTAAAGTCAATGAGAAAAAGGGTAGGAAGGAAAATTAAGCTTATGAAGTATTTGATGAAGACATCTTGGTTTTGTGTCACTACAGCTTGTGGTTTGGTGGCAATCACAGCCATGGCTATAGCCATACATACTCTGACAGCAGCAATCTTGGTGCCAGCAATTCTCAGCTTCCCATTTAAGCATCTTAAGGGGAAGATTAGAGGCTATAAATTTTCAAGAAAAGGGTCTCTTAGTAAAGTTTATGAGCAGCTGGATATAGCAGCCAAGGGGACTTACATATTGAACAGAGACTTTGACACAATGAGTAGACTTGTGGCTCGGCTTCATGATGAAATTGAGCATAACAGGGCAATGGTGCAATTCTGTTTGGACAGGAAAGACAAATTGTCTTTGCAGGTTGTGAAGGAGCTTAAGAAAAGTGATGTAGGGTTCAGGAAACAAGTGGAAGAACTTGAAGAACATGTGTACTTGTGCCTTGTAACAATAAACCAGGCAAGGGACTTGGTCATTAGGGAAATGAAAAGATCAGTATGATGTCATGTACATACAAATTGTCAGATGATAAATCAAATGTAAATTACACCTACAAGGGGTTAAGAGTAGTTACTTAAGTCATTTTCTCTTCTATTGATTTCATTTTGCTACTGGTATTTATTTCATTACAAATAAAAAAAGTAACAGGTGTGCTACTTTAAAGTTCTTTTTCCTTAAAAGTTCAAGCTCTTAAAAATAACGTTGTAGAGGACATTATATTATTCATAAGCTATTAGTTATGATTACTTCAGATGGATCTTTCAGTGTGGCACATGAATCTCTCGATATGCAGAATGAAATATGGTAATCCTCTTCGTTAGGATTAGTACTTTGTTACATTTCCCATTATAAAATTCTTGAGCAGTATTATATTTCCATTGTTTGCCTTGGACAACGGACGTTGCAATTTATCGCTGTATGTAGGCCATGTTCTATCTTTGTAATCATTTACAAAATCCAAAGTGAGGTTAACTTAATCAGAAATACACTAACATCGGTTTAAATTTGTTACTACAAATTATCATTAATGTCTTATGGTAAATTGTATAAAGCAATTGGTAAAAATGTCTCCTGTTATTTTTTTCTTTTTGACCCACATTCGTTATATCTCTCACAATGACAAAAATCACCAAAAGAAAAAAAAAAAAAAAAAAAAAAAAAAAAAGAAAAAAAAAGGGGTAAAAAAAATACAAAAATAAAAAAAAAAAAAAAAGACACATAAAAAAATAAAGAAAAAAAAAAAAAAAAACAAATCCA
>Ga0099825_1004946_pt1 | contig 17345 bp, 15 predicted proteins | sample SiratroredBW_FD_76838 | JGI IMG/M metagenome (GOLD analysis project Ga0099825, IMG submission 76838) | Root nodule microbial communities of legume samples collected from California, USA - Siratro red BW | ecosystem: Host-associated > Plants > Roots > Nodule | place: USA: California | collected...
ATTTGACTTAAATTTTAAAAACTAATGAAAAAGTATTATGTTTCGAATGATGATTGGACTTAAATTTTAAAAATCTAATGTTAGATTATGAAAAGGTGTTCAGATGTTTGGATAAATCTTAATCAATAAATTTTAAAAAATAGAAATAATATATTCAAATTAAGTATAATTTTAATTTATTTTTTATGAAAAATTATTAGTGTATTTTTTACACAATATGTAAAACAACTATATTCTTTTTCGTTCCCAATAACATTAATAATATTTGTCCTTGTTTTTCTTTTGAAAAAACTATAAGAGACAATAGACCGAATGATGTTTGAGTAGGTCTATATGTCTATGAACTCAATAAAATGATTCTTATATTCTTAATAAAAATAATATTAAATAAAATTTATATTTTTAATCTTTTTATATTTTAGATTGTATAATTTAAAATTTAAAATTATATTTTAAATTATACAATCTAAAATATAAAAAACCTTATACTCCAAATTTTAGAATTTGAAATAGAAAAATATATTTGAGATCGTATGATTCAGAATTTTAAAAAAATATATATTTTGAATTGTATAATTTAGAATAAAAAAATTGTATTTCAGATGATCACATTTAAAATACAATTTTTGTATTTTAAATACCTAAAAAGAGTATTTTAGTATTTTGAAAAAATATAAGGAGTGAAAACGCGTCTATCAAAAGTTCATATGAAAGAGAGAATTGATTTGTTTGACAGGGTAGTTTAATATGCTCTATTTGTAAACAGAAAAAATAAAAATTCATCTTACTATATCATTGGATATACTTTCTAAATTTGTTTTTTTTGGAAGAGAACTTGATGATATAATTTTCATTTATGATTGATTATTTTATCAGTTAATATTTGTAATGAGTAAATTCTCCAATCCAATCTTCAAATATCTGAGATTTATGAAAACTATTTCTTAAAAATACTCTAAAAAATATTCTTAAAATGTATAAAGAGAAATACAAATTATGATAAGGTTAGAGACAAGGGAAGTTACATACTAGCAAGAATGAAATCGAGAACCATGCAAAACTAAACTAGGATCATATCCCTTCCACTTTGGGGCTACAATTCTTGTCAACCTAACTTGTTTCTTATCACATGTTTGAAGTGAAGAAAGGAATTGAAAAGAAAATTAAAATTTTAGAACATAACTTTAAAATAATATAAGCATAAAGATACAAGTTGACCTTGGAATATAAATTAAATAAGTGAATAGGTATTGAAGTTTTGAAACACGGTTCTAGCAATTTTGACCACAAAATCAATATTGGTTGATTCATATATATTGTATCTTAGTTGCATTTGTTTGTAAATTCTCACAATGTCAAACAACTAACTAGGACTAGAACATATGACTATAACAGAATGCCTTGTGATCGTAATTTAAAACCTTGATGAATACACAGATAGATAAGTTTATGTGATAAAAAGAAATCTTAAGCATTGTTCTCACATTAATAATGTGAAAAATAAACTAACAACAGTTATATGAAGAGGTTTATCTCCATATCAATATTCTTGAAGCATAGTACAAACCAAACAGTACGAGATAATTATTATTTTATCTATGTTTCCAGCTTACGCAGAATGAGATGAGCACCATACTGGGGTTGAAGAGTAAGCCCTGCAGTTGGAGCATGAGTATAGGTTGGAGAGAGTTCAAATGAGAAACGTTGTAAAATCATTGACAGAGCAATCTTTACTTCCAACAAAGAGAAGTTTTGTCCAATGCATATCCTAGGACCCCCTCCAAATGGAATTAGTGAAGCTCTGCCATTTGTGGCCTTTAGAACTCCTTCAGCAAATCTCTCAGGTTTGAACTCCTTAACATCATCACCCCAGAGCTCACAATCATGGTGAACCAAAACTATTGGCACGTAAAGTTGTACTCCAGCAGGTAATGATAGGTTTCCAAGTTTCACATCTTTACGAACTTTTCGAAGAACACTAACTACAGGCGGGTATAACCTTAAAACCTCATTCATAATCATGGCAACCTGTTGCAAAAACATTCTTAGTAATTACTCATATAGTGATATTCAATATCAAGATAATAGTACAAACTTACAATCTTAAGCTGGTTCAGTCCATCAAAATCTGGTTTTTGATTGCCAAAAACTTGTAAGATTTCCTTCCTTGCGCGAGTTTGCCAATCAGGGTACATACTCAATAATATCATTGTCCAAACAAGCAAGGATGAAGTAGTCTCATGCCCTGCAAAGTAGAATAGCTTGCATTCCGCAATAACATCTTCATTACTCAGTCCAATATTCTTGTTGTTTCCCTGTTCTTGAATTTCCTTTTGATTTGATTCGAGAAGTATACCTAACAAGTCATTTTGAGTTGCTTCACCCATCTTTAGTGCTTTCAGTCTGTTGTTAATAATATTCGTAAGCGAAGATTTTACTTCTTTGTCAATTGCCTTCATCCTCCTGTGGATAGTAGTAGGTAGAAACCTACAAGTGAACATAACCAATCTTGTATTAATCATGATCTGAAGGAAATTCTATTTTCTTTATCAACTAGATTTCTAATGGTGGTTTTTTCAATTGACAAACACAGTTTGATTTTCTTAGTTGAAATAGAGAGATAACAAATAATCATGTCAAAATATTGTGAAATGGTTTTTGTAAACAAGTTTCTTTGATTCTTAATGATAAGTATTTTCTTTTAATCACAATATTCTTTACTAAAGTATGGAAAGTTTGGTTTAGTTAAATAAAGGTCATCCAAAAAGCTTAATCACTTAATTCTATCAAGTAGTAAAATATACATATTAGTCTTACCTCCACCCAGGGATGTAAACTTTCAACATAATTTCCACTGTAAGTTCAACTTGTTCTGTTAGAAGTTGAAATATTCTTCGTCCTTCTTCATAACTACTTCCAAATGCTGTTCGAGAAATGGCATCACTAGCAAAATTATGACAAAAAGGCCAAACATCTATTTCACTTGATCCATTTGAAGACAACATTTCCTCCCATTTGGTAATAATATCATCACAACATTTGATGAATTGTGGGAGCATATTCTGAGGTGGAATTAAGAAATAAGAAAGTATTAGAATTTTACATGTCAAATTATGTAGGTAAAATATTCAAACTTTAAATCATGTTACTTGAGCACTAACAAATGTTAATTGCAATATAAGTAAGGATGTTTTCCTCACTTGTGAAAGGCACATTAGTCAATATATAAGATCTATATCTAATAATAAGAAACTTACCTTCAACTTCTCTAAATGGAAAGCAGGATTGATTATCTTCCTATGCTTTCTCCACCTTTCTCCCTCATGGCTTACAATACCAGAAGCTATGAACTTGACTTGTGGATGAATACGAAACTTTCCGAAGTCATTCATCTTGTTTAATGCATCTTTGATTAGCTCTGGATCAGTGAGGGTTAACCTTGGTACTGGTCCAAACCAACTAAAAGAATTTTTACCTACATATAATCAATGAACAATACGAATAAGGCTTAAATTAAATATGAAATAAGAAGATAAAGAATTCAAGGTAGCTATTTGAGTTTGACATGAATTAGAAATCATGATAACTTTTAGTACACTCTAAACACTAAAATTAGTCAAGCAAGTTGTCTATTTTAACACCAATATATATACATATAATATATATATATATATATATATATATATATATATATATATATATATATATATAGACACACACACAAACGTATGTATATGTGTGTTACTACATCTTGCCAAAATTGATAAGATTAAAGAATAAAAGTCATGTGATATTTTAGATTAATCATGTGATGATAGGAACCAACAACAAAAATTAAAGAAGATAGATTTGTCTGCATCAAAACTTGGAATCAGAGGAAACTCCTCTACTATTAGAAGGACTGCAGAAAACAAAAAATTAAGAACCAATTCCGAGAAGGACCAACTAATTACTTATAGAAACACCAGAACCAATCAGGAAAACCTTTCACTTCCTCCACATTCAGTTACCCGTAGGAATAGTCATTCCTTCTTCTATACTCTCATTCCCATATCATTCTCTCCCACTCCTTACATGATCATGTCTTCCACTCTTTAAGCTATCACTTATTTTTCTCTGCCAAATGGGAAAGTCCTTTTCGTTATTCTCCTTTTAATTATTTACTTCCTTATTTTTCCTTTCTAGTAGAGACATTAAAATTGGGCTTGTTAATAAATCTATATATTAATTAGCCTTTAATCTTGACTATCCATGCATATTTCTGTGATGGAGAGAATTAAAAACACAAGAATTAACATGGTTTAATAAATGTTAATGAACTCTAATCTACATCTATAGGAAAAAATGCTATGAATAAGTTAGTCTTCCTCACAAGTTAAGAAAATAACTTCAAATACTACAATTCAGTTTGTCACTCTCTGAATAAAATGGATGCTCACTCACAACGTCAACTCCCCAGCTTCATGCTTAGCTTTACACAAGGGATCTATATATATAACATTCATATAGCAAATTCTTCAAGAATCACTTTGCATATCATTAAACAAAATCAATGACACAACACGAGTTTCAAACTTAGACTAAGTAGAAAGAAATTAGTCACACTACACAGTGTCACTTATAAAGTGTTTATAGATAAAAGTTTGGCATCATGTATCCCAGATTTCCTTGTAGTGCTGCAAGTGTCTCTTCAACTACGACCAGTTGGAGTTATAGGTAATTATCTAAATTCTAAATGCCTAAAACTAACCAATAAACTTTGAAATACTAGCTTATCAATCAAATCCACTGTAGCTGCTTTGTAATTTTTGGAATTTATCAACCTAGTGTCAACTCAATCAAAGGTATATAATCTTCATGACTTGAAGTTCTAACCTAGTTATTTATTATGTATGTATTTAGTACATTTACAAGCCATGTTTTGACAGTGAATTTTTTAATTGTTATTTGTTAAATGACTCCTACATTTTTATTATATATTTTGATATACATCCTTATTAAATGATTTTGGTCAAAAGGATTACTCTATGCAAGTTGTCACTAGGAAAGAGCCTTGTTTTTGCTTTTACTAATATCAATATATTTTGGTGGCTTAAAATGATTTAAGGTTGAAGGGCTTGGAACACATTGGTTTATGTAAAGTATATGTTCTTCTATGTATGTACATTGTTAATCAAAATTCATGTCATCGGTGTACTTTAATTAAGGGTTGATTTCTCCACTCCTCTTCCCCACCCCACCAATAAAAATTTCTAAAGTAGGAAATTGTTAGAAACCATGCTTATTTTTCAAGTTAATATGGAATAGATAAGAAGATACTTATTTAGTTCATATGATAGCAAACTTAGGATGTTACTTCATCCTTCACTTCCAGGCTAATAATCCATCACTTTCTATTTTAAATTGAACTTCAATAATTCTTTATAATGTTATTAATAATTAAGAAAGTGTTTATACTCGAAAATCATTATCAATACAATCCTAGAAGTTATTATTCAAGGATATTTGATTGATAAAAAATATTTTTTAAAATATTTATATAACTTTTTACAAACTAACGTGAAAATATGAATTGGTTTATTTTTTAATCTAAATAAGAGAGGAAGGTAAATAACAAAATATATAAGAGAAAAGTCATTTATTTAAATTTTAAATAAGTTGTGATTATTAGTGATTTCAAATTAAAATTAAAAAAATACTATAAAAATAATTGAATTAGTATTTTATAGGTGTTTTCAACTAATTAATTATAATAGAAAATAAATGATAAATTAATCAGTTAAAAATATCTATAAAATATTTCAATTAAAAATTTAATTTAATATTTTTATATTATTTTTTATCTTTATTTTTTTTTATATCTCATCTTATTGTATATGTGACCCTTCTAATTCTCAATACCTAAGTGACCTTCTTCTTCTCAATATTTTTTTTCATTTGAATGTTTTTTTTTTTTTCAATAAATTTTCTTAGTCACGTCAATAACCCTTATCACATAACAGCTGTGATAAGATTATATCTTTCTAACAGTTATCAAAGTATTATTTTTCTTAAAAATAATAAAAATAACTCAAAGACAACTAATGTGTGATTAATAGGCCGGAAAGTGAAAGAATATGAGGAAATGAAAGTTAACTTTTTGCATAGTTGGGCTGGGCCTTCAGAAAAGAGTTGTGTTCTTTTTTTAATAAAGAAAACCCTAATTTGAAAAGAAGAACACAGCAGTGGAAAAGGCCAGCCGCGAGCAGCCGTGAATATGCTCGCGTCCGACAACCACGAACACACGCAAGCAAGCGGCGACAGCGATGGGAGCGAGTGACTCAGAACGGCGAGATCCTCCGTTTCAGGGAGCTGACGCGGTTACTGGTTTCTTTGGCCTCACCCTTCTCTCTCAAAACTCGTTGAATCATTTTAACAACACTGACGATTCTTTAATTAATAGTGTTAATAGTTTGCCAAGGACTAGAAAAAAAAAAAAGTAACAGGTCTTCAAGTGCTGTAGTTGTCTTCCTAGCCAGCCATTAATTAAGTGTCTAAATTTATTTTGTTCCAACATCTTGCACATGTTGTGCCTCTTTGCAGATACTAGATTAAGGTTGCAAAACTGATCCAAATGTAATCCATGACATGTTAGTCTGTGAGTAGAAAAAAAAAAAAAATCTGCTACCTGCATGCAAAGCTATCCAAAAATCTAATCCCCAAGATCTGAATCTGCAGAGTAAGAATAAAAAAACAAAAATCTGCTCTACCTGCATGCAAAGCTATCCAAATCTAATCCCTGAGATGAGTAAGAATGAAAAAACACCTGCTTCCACCTGCATGCAATGCTATCCAAATCTATCTGCGAGTAGAAACATCTGTTCTACCCGCATGCAATGCTATCGAAATGGGTTTATTCTGAAGAACTATTAAGCAAAAAGACAATAATAAGCATACCATGTGTGTTGATACTGTGATGGAAAAAGGGGAACACACGCGGCCCTATGTCGTGAGAGAAGAGATCCATGGGTTTGGAAAACACTTCCTTTCTCATCTTGGCAAACTCATTCGTGTCTCCAACGAAAAACTTATATGGAGTGCCTTGAAGGCCTTGCTCTCTCAGAACCCTATCAAGCCTCTTTGGAGTGAACCATAACCAGTTCATCATTCTCCAGAAGCATATCAGAAGCATTATGAGAACCACAATCATGGTACAGGCTGCTTCCATTTCTCTCTCTCAGAGCAAAAGGAATCAGGGAAAACTTTATCACTAGAGTCATGAGGCCGCTAGCTTTTATCACTCCTATGACGCAGTCCGCCCAATCATTGCATTCACTTTTCGCTGTCATCACTGTCTGTTCCTGTCTTTTTTTGAAGTTATCATAACATGTTACATAGGAAATTCAGTACATTTAAATTCCATGACAACTAAACTATTCTATGTTTTGAGTTACTTACAGTTTTAATTGAATTTTCTTTTTAATTAAATTTAGAAAAAGTATATTACAACAGTTGAATGAAAACTATATCATAAAAGAAGTTATCAGTGTTTAATTTTAGTCTTGAATTAAGTAAAATATATTTTAATTTAAAATTTTCATTATCTTAATTTAAATAGAACTGTTATGATTACTTATCCATTAATAATAAATACACATCCATTAATAATAAATTTCGGATAAATAATTGAATGATCATTTATCCATTAATAAATTAACTGTTAATTACCGGTTCATAAAATTTATTGATTATCCATTTTTTTTCTAAGAATTTTCTTTCTAGGGAATATTTTTTTACTATTTTTTTTTTATTTACAGTAATATTTGTTTATGAAAAACTTTACTTGAATTGGATTTCACTTTAACCATTCTGGAAGGAGGTTCTGTTTTATAAAATAAAACTTAAAAACTTATTCTAAGTAAAAAATATTTTGAAATATAAAATTAAAAATTGAAAAAATAAATTTTAAATGATTTATAAGAGAAAAACTTTAATTATGTAAATTTGAATATAATTTGATTTAAAACAATAGAAAAATAAATGATAAATTATTTAATTTTATATTTTTAAAATAAACTTAAATTGACCGAATAAATCATAATAAAATTGTAACTATATTTTTTATAATAAATTAAAATTAGAAGAAAATTATAAAATCGATATGTGTCGTTCTCTTTTTTGTAGAACTTAGAAAAAAAATCCTCTCACTCCGTGCAATTTTGAGCAATGGCTTCTTATCAAAAATTTTACTCTTCAAATTACTCTACTGATAAAATTTTAATTATTATCTTTTATTAAGAAGAACTGAAAATTAATTAGACTAGCCCTGTTAAAATAAAAACTGAATGATGTAGTGGGACTTATATGGCAAATATAATTAATGGAGACGTGGGCTGTGAATAGCAAACATTCACCACCCCTCCCTTTTATACATATTTAGTACCTATTAAAGGATTGGGTCAAAAACATCAGTATCATCAGACTTCGTTTTTTGACAAATTCTTCCTCACCCCAATATACTAGTCCTGGACTTCCATACTACAATTAAAAATACCATTTTATCTTTAATGTAAAATTGCAAAACCAAATCTATCCTTCACCCCTTCACTCCCATACCAACCTGGTGCATCTCTTCACTTCCATTGTCTTCCGTCTGTGCTTCTTAGAAAAGATGTCAGATTGAGTTGGAATTAGGAAATGATATTTATATTGCTGTTCCACTGTTTGATGATTGTATGAATAGCCTGTCTTTCAATTGATTTTTTTGTGAGTGCTGTGTATACCCAAGAATGCTAATGGTGACTCGTGGCTAGTGTTATCAATGGCGGAAGGCTAAAATCTGGCGTGTTGTCCACGGCACCACCATTCAAGAAGAATGCTCATGGTTTATATGGGAATTGGACATGCAGATTTGTTAGAGAGATTAGGGTAGGTGTGTTTGGAAGTTGATTTTTTGGTAGGAAAGGGAAGGGAGGAAATATTTTATTTCTAATAAATATTCTTTAATTTGCTAATTTAAAAAAGTGAAAGATTTGCATAAACTTGAGAGGCTAGAGGATGATTATGTGGAGGATATAGAACCTGTTACGGGGCTGTCTGGTCACTGAGTAGTGCAGATAATTTTCGGCAGGAAATATTACTAACAAAGGTTTACAGCAAACTCCATAAATCTGAACCAGCTTATACTGTTTCCATAACCACATGGAAGAACAAAAACTATAATATTACAAAACAAGAGGAAGCTAATACAAATCATTGTCTAGGATGAAGACAATGTGAAAAACATGATAGATCAAAAGGGAATGACTTGATCCATTGAGAAAAAGAGACCAGAAGGTCCACCATCAGGCAACAATGCTAGCCTAACAGGATTTTGAACACCTTCATCAATGCTTAACAAGCCTTGGTTGTGGTTTATATCAGTCTTGACAGAGCCAGGGCATATACAATTTATGCAAAAATGAGGAAACTTCTTAGCTAGCATCCTTGTGTAGGCATTTATACCTGCTTTTGCCATAGTCACACCAGAAACCACAACTGGCCAATTTTTTGATTCTAATGATCCTTCTTTGTAATCTTTCAGAAACTCTCTAAGTACCTCTTCAACTTTCTCATTTGTCAGATTCTCAATGTCACCCAAAACTCCTCTTGCCCACTCATTTGGTATGTGCTGAAACCAAACAAATATTCTACAATGCATAAGTTTCTGTGCAGTGAAGTCACTGAACATGTTGTTGGAAAAGGCATACATATTTGTTTAAATTTACCTTCAACAGTCCTATTTGACCAGAAATATTGACAATCCTTGGTGAAGTGGAGAGTTGGAGCAGAGGAAGAAGAGCTTCAGTTACTCTCTCTGCACCAAAGAAGTCTGTCTCAACACATGCTTTGGCCAACTCATAATTTTGATACACTATTAGATTCCAATCCGATATTTCACCCTTTTTCTACAAGGACAAATAAAAAGCTATGACATTATACATAGAGCACCATGAATATACGCTTCTTATATATAACATGGAACCTTACCCTTCTAAGATAATTCTCTGCATTTACTATTCCCCCAGGGACACCTGCGTTGTTCACCTGCAACACCAATTATTATGTCAAACGTACGTATCGCATGCAAAGATCAACATCATGGAACCGAAATTTTTTTTATTCTTTTTTCTTTATCTATCAATATAAGAAACTCAGATTATCACGCACCGTTGAAAATCTCATGTCAATTAGAGATAAGATCTTTTAGTGATTTATAAGTGAATGAAAACTTTATCTTCCAATTGAGTTAGCCTGAATGAAAACTTTATCTTCCAATTGAGTTAGTCTTAATGTCTATTTCTAATTAACAGTACAAGCTTTCTAAACAAAAGTTGAAAAGAAGGGAAGAAAATAGTGACACTAACCAATATATCAAGTTTTCCAAATCTAGTTTTGATGAAATGTGCTAAGGAAGTAACACTTGAAGGGTCTGTCACATCAAGTTGATGAAAAACCACAAAGTCTGAGAGGCCAAACTCTTTCAATCTTTCCACTGCTTCCAAACCCCTTTCCTCATTTCTAGCGGTTAGCACCACCACAATTCCATTCAAAGCCAGTTTCTTGCATATTCCATAACCTATCCCCTTGTTAGCTCCTGTCACTACTGCATACCTGTATATGTATGTTTCAAGTACGAGTTGAAAATTTTATATTAAGTAAAAAATAGAAATTTGAGTAATATACTCACAGACATGCATCTTTTACACAATTGTTGATGATTATCTTATGAAAATTTACACAATTTTTGTTTACATTAAATTCATATTTTGGTCTGTTCATGGTTTAAAAAAATTTCACAACACAGAGTTAAGTACTAATGATTTTCTTAAAATGTTTTCTGAGTTTTTTATCTATAGATTCTTAGTTGTTATTTTCTATTCATGCATGTTATGCTACCTTTTTCATAACAGTGATTCTTGACAAATTCAAGCTTCATAACTTCTTTAGCTACCTTAATAGATATGTAATAGAATAAAGCATGCAGAAACACAACAAAATTTGTGAGTATCATTTTTTTTCTGTACCTTTTTGCTGCTTCTCCCATGATGATGATTGCTGTTGCCTATGTATGAAATGGTTTTGGTCCGTTTTATCATCAGATCATCATAGCCTCTGAATTAATTTTTGGTGAAACTATGCTTCATTTGTGGATATAGTTTTGTTCTTAAAAATATGAAGGAAAGATACATACACTAATAGCGAAATAAATTATGTATATTCTCTGCATAAAATACAATTGGGTGGTTAGAAAGTCACATATTTGAAATAGCCAAATGCAATAAATTTCTGACAATTGGGAATTGTTTTTGTACTTAGTTGTGAATAAAAATTAATAATTAGCTTTGACTCGCTGCCTAAATAAAAAATGTGAAAGTTTTTTAAACTAAGTAACAAAGAGTGACCTATGTCCTTTTTGTAACCTAATTGTTCACCTTTAAGTTCCTTCATATTATTAAAATTACTACATTTAAAGTATTATGTACTGCTTGATCACTTATTAGCTTTCTCTTAATAAGATGTATACGTTAGTTAAGACAAAAAATATGTCTGTCTATTATTGACCTCAATTATTAGGGACAAATGACTTGTAGATATTATATAATCAACATTTAGTATAATATTTTTTTAAATTATGTTTTAATATATTTTATACAGAAAAAGCTATAATAATAAGACGAGGTATCACTTTCATATTGATCACAGCAAAGGTCAGTAAGGACCACTATCCAATGATGCCAAATTTTTATGAATTAGCTGTGTTGTTTAGGGTCGTGTTAAATAATTTCTTCTAATTTATTTGGAATCAGTGATGTAATTTTATTTATTTATATTTTTATTTCCTTATATTATTTCGTCGAACACACATCTATTGACGCACCTACACAAAACGTAACATAGCATTTACTTCTCAAAATCAAATTATGTTTTTATTGAAATTTAATAGTCCAACCTATCTAAGAAAGAGGATGGTTTTTGTAACAGCCAGTTTTTTTTTATTTTAGAAGAAATGATTTTAAAACAATAAATTTTAAATTCTAACTTATATTTAAATTAGAATTTTAATTATGTATTTATTTATTTCTAAAACTCGGTACCTATAAACTTTTATTCTCTAAACTCTTTTCATATTGTTTCTAACTTTTTGAAGTTATTTCTCATTCATTTCTCAAACGTATCTTTGTCATTTTCAGTCAAATAGAATTTAATTTAAAGTTTTTTCTTTAGTTTAAATTCGTCTATCTTCCTAGCTTTCAATTTTACCAATGAGAATCTAAGAATTTCTTAGGTTAGGTTATCTATCAGATGAGAAAATTGGTATCTTAGTTGGTCCAACTTCTCATCAAAGTTTTAACATTTTAGGTGGGGCTTTCTAAGTTTATGGAGGATTAATCTCAAATTTGTTCTTCCATCTTTGGGTTGCTGTTTGTTACAGTTATCAGGGAGTTGAACTAAGGACTTTGTAATTGTATTTTAGTAATTTTGATTATTTTGGAATTATGTATAAATTATTGGATGAATGGATTCTGGTATTAAATATGATTTCAAATTAATGGTCATGTTGTTTGGGTAGATTTGAGCGTTGCAACATATATTAATATAATCGTGGTTTTGATGATGAATTCGATGTTTAAAACATATATAAAATAGATAAAATTGAATTGTTGGATATGCATTGGGATGTGTAAACAGTTAGTTCTAGATATACAACTTCGTTACTAAAACAACACGTTATAATTTATTATAGGTATAGAATATTATTTCTTAAGTATCCATTTAAATTCAACTTTTCATTTGATTGTTTAAGCATTAATTGCTTTAAGTGATAGAGTATCTTAGTAGAATTATGACTTAAAATTTGAATAAAAGAAATGTTTAAGAAATTTTTTCTTTTTGAAACTTTTATCATTTATGATAGTGGTGAATTTTATCTAGTCTCTTCTTCATATAGTAAATTAACTAATAATAATGTTTGATTGATGTCTCTCATAGACACTATTTAGTGGGCATTGTTTATTATTATCTAATAGATATCATCAATCATTTCAAAAGTGAGCGACAATTTATGTTTATTATCAAATAATTGTTTTAATTATTAGTTATAAGTGTCATATTTTAATTAAAATAGATATTCAACAAATTAATCACTTATTCTTTTATAATTCCTATAGATTTAGATTAACTTTTTTAAATGCATGTTTATAGGGGATAGTATCATAAATGAAGAACATATTAAAACAAATATAGAGTAAACCGGTGGAAGAAGTTGATCCATGAAGGCGAGAATAATTTTTCATTTTTTCTTAAGCAAACTATTATAAAAGGTAGCTCATATAACATCCCGAATTTTCCTCAAGTTAATTATGATAGCTTGATCGAAACTAAAGAAAAACACAACTCAACTACCAATTTCATTTTTATTCAAATTAAGATATTTTCAGTTGAGCAAAAATATATTTATTCAACCTAAAGTATAGATTTGTGTGAAAAAGAAAAAGAAATCGGTTTGTGAAAGGTCATAATTCTCCAACATATAAATGGTTGGAAGACAAATTTGGAGGGACAAAAGAGAGAAAGAATAGAGGAGGAGATAATCAAGAGTTGAAAAGAGAATTCTTTCAACTGGATACAGATGATTCTAGCTCAATCCTTTCTTTATTTCATCTTCTTATGTAATTGACATGTTCTCCATCACCATGGTGACTAAACCTCTTTTGTATTGGGATTGAAAGTAATTTATTCAATCCTTCTCTAATATTTCTGATTTATACACGTGATATTCTTTTATATAGTGATAATGGTTTGATTATATTCTTAATCATTCATCTTTTGATAATTGATTGAGATTCAAGTTGGAAAACAAATCTTAAATTTAGTTTGAATCAAATCATCTAATATTTTTAAATGCCAATGATAGATTTGAAATTATTAGTTGAATCATGTTTTGAGCTTAAGGCAAGGATTTTCTTATGATGATTTGAGGAATAAATTATTGTAATAGGATCTTTAGAATTTCAAAATTCAGGAAATTGATTTAGAAGGATCTTTGAACTCAATAACATTAAATAACTAAATAAACAAATATGGTCACGAGAGTGCAAAAGAATGGAATAGGTGAATTTCAATCTCAATTCTCAGTTTTATTAGTGCTTATTTTTAAGCTGATTTTATAACTCAAAGTCCTAGATAAATTTTATTGAAATGCCATTCTTTGTAAATTTTTAGTGCAAGTTTAAAAGTAGATCGTGGTTATTGATGAATCTTGCAAAGAATATGACACTTGTTTTAAGTACTATAACTCAGTGGACTTGTTGAAAGAAAAATCTTAAAAGTTAATTAGAATTTTTGTTATTTTGTTATGCAATTATTTATGGTTGTAGCTACTCTATATATACATAGACTAAACTAACTTAGAGGTGTGTGTATTAATGTGAGTATGTAATTCCTGGTTTTTTCCTGTTTGAGTGTGTGTACTATGTTTATATAGTCATTGTTTTCATTCTTATATGTGCCCATTATGAATGTTTGTAGATAATCATCTTCATTCCTTTAATCTCTTTGTATTTCCTTGCATGTTAATTTTGTGTTCACTAAACCACCATTCAGTGCTTAATGTGTTTCTGCTTATGAATTTCTTGATATTTGGTGCATCCTAACAAAACTAGTACCAGAGCTTTAATTTTGATTTATTCTGCATTCATGAACAGTAACTATCACTCAAAGGAAGAGAAGTCATGTCTTTTTGACTTATCAGAAATATTCACCAACTCCCACCACCAAATAAATTTATTTATATGAATTAATATAAGTGAACTTGAAATCTGATGGAATCTCCTAACTTAATACTCACACAAAACATTAAAAACACATCAACATTTATCTAATTATTACCTACACAACAATTTATTTATCTCTCCAGTCAATACTTACCAACATTATATCATCCTCCAATACACCCCACACCATAAAAGTTAAGAATAAAATAATCAATATTCAACAAATTTTAATTATTAAATTTTGTTATAATAAATAAATAAATAAATAAATAAATATATATATATATAATCCGTATTGGGCCTAAGGATAGTAGGAAAGGATCATATGGACCAAGAATTGTGGGTTTACGAACTAAATCCTACCTGGAATTGCTTCCTGCACCCTCATAATTGCTTTCTGCACCCCTACAAGTCATATTAAAGAAGACAAAAGGGGCTAGGATGGTGGAGGCTGCGAGTGGCGCGGTGGAAGATTGAACAGTGTGCTACTGCTGCGTGGTGGAAGATTGGAGGTGCTGCATCTTTGTGGTGGAAGCTCGAGGTTCTGTGGTTGTGGTGCAAAGGTGTGGCTGCAGCGGAAGGTCCTGCAGAGTTGTGCGAGAGGTGTGGCTGCAGAGGAAGGTCCTGCGAGAGAGCTGCAGTGGTGGAAGAGAGACTGGAGCTTCGGAGAGGTGCACAAATTGGAGATTGCGAGAGTGGAGGTAAGTGATTTGTTGTTGATTTGAGAAATGTTGGGGTTGAATTGCTTTATAGGGATGAATTATTGAGTGTTGGAGGTGTAGATAATGGGGGGGTGGAAGTGCGACGACATTACTGGTGTTTACGGAAATCCTTTTCCGAAATTGATACTGAAAGGATTTTCCGTAACTCTATTTTTTTTCAAAAACGCAGACTGTTACGGAAAGGCTTTTCCGTAGTGCATTTTTTTCAAAATTGTTATGCATTACGAAAAACCCTTGCCGTAATGAAAATTTTTTTCAAAAATTTTTGTACTACGAAAAACCTTTGCCGCAGTTGATTTTTTTTCAAAATTATAGTATATTACGGAAAACCTTTTTCGTAATGTAATGTTTGTTAAAAATTGACATTTGTTACGGAATCTCTTTTCTGTAACAAATGTCAATTTTTAAAAAACATGGCATTACGAGTATTGTTAACATAATTTGGTGGTTGCTTTTAATATAGAGGATGGTGAGAACAAGAGGTGCAGGATCTCAACCAGAGAGGGTACGACCAATTGCTTCTGTCAGACGAAGAGAGCGAGGTGGTACCTCAAACATTGCTGTTGAGGATGACTTTGGAGGCAATGTCGCTGAAGAAGTTCATGTTGTAGAGGTTGAAGGTTATCCAGGAGGACCTTATGATATGTCATTGTTAGTTAATTATGAAAACCACGTTGCTATGCAATTGTGGAATGGCGTGGTAAGTAAATTTATTTGACTTAATATTTGGTTTTTCGTTGTTGTATGATTTAAGATTGTATGTTTTGGTGTAGAGTCGTGGTGAGCTGAAAGTGGTATCTCATGGAAAAAAATTGAGCAAGTTTGGTCTGCCACATAGAAGGATTGAAGCGGCAGTTGAGTTGTCTGGCTTAAGTTCGTTGGTAGGATGCAGCTATGAAATGGTAGACAAAGGTTTATTGTCAGCCTTTGTAGAGAGGTGGCACCCCGAAACAAACTCATTTCACCTCCCTATCGGAGAGATGACCATCACTTTAGATGATGTGTCTACATTGTTGCACCTCCCAGTTATTGGTCGGTTTTACACCTACCCCACCTTGGATGCTAAGACAGCTACGGATCTCTTAGTTGAGGTCCTTAATGTTGATCGTAGTAATGCAGACACAGAGACTAGGCAGTGTAGGGGTGGACATGTCAGATTGAGCTGGTTAAGGGAGGTATATGAGGATGCTTGTAGTAACAAACAGTGGACTATAGCTGCTAGAGCTTATTTGCTCCACCTAGTTGGAGGGACTATTTTTGCAGATAAGAGTGTCACTTCAGTGAATGTTAGTTTCATGGGTTTTTCTGTTGATTTGAGGGTGACTGGGGAATTTTCATGGGCGACAGCTACCTTGACCTATTTATATGAACAGTTGGGGGATGCGAGTTATGGATCTGCAAAGCAGCTAGGTGGATATGCGATGTTGTTGCAGGTTAGTTGTTTTATTGTTTAAATTAATGAGCTAGTAATGTTTTTAATGAATATGTTATATTTATTTTAATTGTGTTTATTTTCATTAAATGGTAGGCTTGGATATATGAGCATTTTCCAAATATAGGTCAGAGACGTTTGCACACGGATTATACCGAGGACTAGCCTAGGTGTAAGCGTTATTAGATTGATAGGTTGTCTTCGGTTGCTGTTGTTAGATTTGACCTTGATAATCTTCCGCTATCTGGTATTCGCTTTATGCCATATGAGGAGCATAGGCAGACTCGTCCATTTGATTGGATTTCATTATTTTTCGGGTTCATTAGATGCCAAAGATGGAGGCACATGCACTTGCCTGAGCGTGTTCTCAGGCAATATGGATTCGTGCAGATGATC
>Ga0099825_1004948_pt1 | contig 17344 bp, 12 predicted proteins | sample SiratroredBW_FD_76838 | JGI IMG/M metagenome (GOLD analysis project Ga0099825, IMG submission 76838) | Root nodule microbial communities of legume samples collected from California, USA - Siratro red BW | ecosystem: Host-associated > Plants > Roots > Nodule | place: USA: California | collected...
ATCTACCAACATGACAACTTGTAATACACCTCAAAACAAGGCCAGTGAGAAATCTTGAATGCATAAAGTAGCATCTCTAGCTAGGATTATTGTTTAAATAAGCTGCAACTTATGGGAAAGGACATGTGCATAAGATGGCGACAAGCCTACCATACTTTCATTAGCAGGGAGGAAAATATATACATAGCAAACGTTGTTTGAGACCTTGATAAAAATTAACCTCCTAATTGTAATACAAACATTACTGTCCAAAGAATTTTATAGGTTTTCTAGAATAATCGCCTTTCTGCACAGGAAGCTCATTCTTGACAGTTTAAACACATACCTGGTGCATATAGCTACGGAAGAGTTCATTCTGTTTTTTCAGCCTCTGTACAAATCGTTTGGGAGCAACAACACCAGTTTTTTTCTTCTGGGAACTTATCTACACCAAAAGAAATAAATATGTTACATTTACAACCAGGAGAGAAATAAACAAGCATGCAAATGCCATTAAAATTAAATGGACATTTGATTCACAAAAATAAATGGAAAATATTATTCAGGATATACAAACTGAAGATACTAACTAAAAGCACACTACAAATATCTTGAAGCATGTTCTTGAGCATCATAAGATAGTTATGTAAGTGCCCATTAAATAGTCATGTAAATGACTATTATACTAAAGTGTAGGAAGAAGCAGATTTAAGCAAGCCTACAATTAACTAGACCAAATTCACATGACTTGAAGGCAAGGAGGAAGGGGGGAAAACAAATAAAAAATGGCCAAACCTACACAAAACACACTGCAGACAAGATCAAACAATTTCTCAGATAAAAGTAATGGCATTTATACTCGGAAGATACTTTAACATAAAATTTAGATAATCCATGCCACTTCCATATCTCTCAGAAAAATAGCAACAGGAAAAAGTACAAAAGCTAACAACAAAATGTCAGCTAACTATATGTATTTTCAACATTATAGGTAGGTAGTCCTGTATGATAAACTTCAACTGATGGATGTAATGAAACCCACAGTATGCTTTGCAAGGAAGAACTGAACTGAACCACAAAATAAACTAATAGGCATATTTCTATGTTACAAGCACATATTTCATCAGCATATCAAAAGTCCTTCTATATAATGGTTAAGAAAATGAAATCTATAAAGAACGGCAAGTGCTTAAATATGATCAAGGAAAGAATATTTTACAGTAAACGGATACAAAGCATTTATCCAAGTTTTCTCAGAACTGTCTATTGAATGGACAATGTCATTTGGTAGCCAATGTCACTAGAGAGAACACAGTCCCAAATCCAAATCTAAAGATGACAAGAACGACATGAAACATACAAAGCAAAAAATATGTACTTTGCATCATATGATCAAATAAATGAAGAATCGAACAAATCTAGGAAATCAAGACCTCCTTCCACAAAAGTCCATGCCAAACAATACAGCCACAACTAATGAAGACAGTACAACTTTCAAATGGTGAATAACCATTGATCAAATGGAGGCATCAAGCATGCAATGTCAAAAAGTTCCAAACTACAGACTGATTACCTGCGAAAACAAATCCGCCAAGCAAGTCAAAAGATTTTCTTCCCCATCCAGTATGCTTTTGTTATTTCCATAATACTCTAGTAATTGTTCTCGAAAAGGAACACAAAAGTATAGTGCCTGTACAAGGTGGCAAATCAAGAAACTTGTGAGCAAAAAACCCTAAAAACCATGACGAAAAATAGCAAACTGACAATCTTCAAGTAAGTTCTCCAGACACTTCAAGTGTCCTTACTGATGTTTGTGAGATTGTAAACATATCTGAGTGCAACCAGCCAACAACTTTTAAATTGACATTTAAGTCTAAAGAAACACTGATGATACTGTTGAATGAAACATACAAAAGATTGCATATCCAACTTTAAATTTTAACAAAACTAGGAATTATAAGAAAAACCCAGCTCTTAAAAGAATCCACTGAACAGATCAACAGAGCATCCAAAACACTGATATGCATTAAAGTACTAAATTCTCCTGACGATACAATCGAAATTGCAACAAAAACAACTGTAACAGCAAAAAGAATCCACCACTCAAAACCAGAAGTTAAAGCAAAGATACAGTAAAGATTGGAGTACCGATAGAACGGGAAAAAAAATAGAACGAAAAAACGAAAAATCGTAAATCGGATTGAAGACCTGCAAGACGCTGTTGCAGTAACAAGTGTTGCCGAAATTCTCAAGGCCGAAGTAACGCTCTCCTTCGGGGAATTGGTCGCCAAGAGCCTTCTCAAGCTTGGAGCCCGCAGCACCCATGACCGCGTCAACGGATCACAGACTCAGATTGCTATGCGATTGAAATCAGTGAGTCGCACCATGAAATGCTGAATGGCCGTTGGGATCGCTAGGGTTTGTCACAGAACGAAGCTCTTTCTGGTGTCAGGTTTTCTCTATAGATATGATAGCAAGAAATGAAACAAGGGTTTTTTCACACCTTGAGAGTGAAAGTAACCGGAGGAGGACCAAAAATGCAGATGAAAATTTAAGGAGGAATTGAGGATAAATAAATAAAGAAATAACGGATTTGTTCTAACATTATTTGTCTCTGTATCTTTGACAAAAGATAAATGAATTTTCAAAACTAAATTTTGTGTTATCCAAATTTATCTCAAAGGTTTCAATTCAAAGAAAAGTCACTATATATGAGTAGGGTTAGAGAAATAAACACAAACTGTCACTTTTTTTTATTTGAGGTAAATGTTTTGGTAATAGTCAATTAATTTGTAAATACCCCCATATGTTATAGATATATTTGTAAAAGCAAAAAAATATCGCTTCAAAATTATTATAATAAAAATAAAAGTATATATACAGGCAAAAACACTGAAATTATTTTGAGAGAAACAAAAGGAAAAAAAAAGTTTATGCTTAATAATCGATTTTATTTATTATTAATGATTTTGAACAGTAGAGTTAATGTGTCTATGTGCATCATTCTTGGAAAAAATCCATTTAGGAGCAAACAAAAGGAAAAGAAGAAAAGATATGAAAAATAAATGAAAAAAGAAATGTATCTATGTTGTTTACTATCCTTGTGAAAGTGATTCTTTGTTTTTGCACCATTAAAAGGAGATAAATAAATGTGAAAATGACAGCAAAACTCAAAAACAATAAAAACAGTTGGATTGAATATTAATAATGGCATTAATGAGATTTTTTTATATTCAGTGAAAACTAAAAGAAAACTCGTATAAAAGGGCGCAGGCTTATAAATTATGTTCAAACTATATTGAATTAAAGTTATATAGAAAAGATAAATAAAATGAGTGGTTTCAATCAATTCTTTCTCTCTAAATAAATACAATTTCAAATTGCTCCAATTAGTGACGCTGCAGCACTGTTGTTCTTCTGCTGCTTCGCAACTTGATGTAGCAAACTCGGCTGTCTTTATTTAAACTGCACCAGTTCCTCATTACTTCCACCGAAAATTAAAAATCAAATAAAATAAAAATTGAATAGACCAAAGTTGTATGACTCTCATGATTTTCTTTTCTTTTTAAGTCTATTAACAAGGACAATTTCATAAAATAAAATAACTGAAAACCTTAACCTTAGTGACAGATTTATAAAAAAAAAAAACTTTAGATGTTATGAATGATTCATAGCACGACTTTAGGAATAAAAAACGAAATAATACTTTGGAATACCACTTCTTCGTTTGGAAGTGGGAAATACAACTTCTTTATATATGAAATTCTTTTCAAATTTGTTAATTTTCTATTTAAAAGAAAAAACTCAGTATATTTTTAGGTATTTAAGTGTGAGTTTAAATTCCATATGGGTAGGAATGAAAAAGTTGAGCAACATATAAGTAAGAAAGAAGATCCACAAACTTAATGTTTTAAGGTTTTTGGTTGAAGGTGGTGTTATTCCCTTATATACTGGCTCATGTCTCATTGTTTGAGATCTTTCCGGTTTTTTCCTCGGATTCTCCCAACAAGTGGTATCAGAGTCGTTGGTTTGCGGCTTAAGCGAGTACAATTTGACTTAAACGGCGATACAAGTGAGATGGTGATTTCAAGCAAGCGTATCCCGTATAAGTGTGTGAACGGTGGTACAAGTGAGGGGTCATGAGTAATGTACTCAGGTTTGAGAATGTTTCCGCTCGAGGGGAAGTGTATCAATGTGGAGGAGAGACTCTCACTTGAGGGGGAGATTTCAGGCAAGCGAGTCCCGTATAAGTGTGTGAGTGTATCCCGTATAAGTGTGTGAACGGCGGTACAAGTGAGAGGTCATGAGTAATGTACTCAAGTTTGAGAATGTTTTCGCTCGAGGGGGAATGTATCAATGTGGAGGAGGGACTCTCACTCACTTGAGGGAGAGATTGTTAGATATTCAAGTGAGTCTAAGTCCCACATTGGGTAAAAATGAGAAAGTTGAGCAACATATAAAAAAGAAAACTCGCAAACCTAATGTCTTAAGGTTTTGGCTTGAAGGTGATGTCATTCCTTTATATGTTGGCTCATGTCTCATTGTTTGAGATTTTCCCGATTTTTTCTTCGGATTCTTCCAACACTTACATTTTGTAAGCACCATTGCTCCGGAAAAAAAATAAAATTTGAATTTAACCTATTTAATTACATCAACTTAAAATTTAGACTAAGTTCATTTAAATTGAGTTAAATTTGTGTACCTATTTAATTACATCAACTTAAAATTTAGACTAAGTTCATTTAAATTGAGTTAAATTTGTGTATGAATATATTTATTTAATCAAACAAATAGATTTAAAAAACATTGAACAAATTAAACTCAAATAGCTCACAAATATCTCAAATTATCTTCACATTTCACACCTAGTACTAGAACTATTTATGGAAAGATGAAGATAATTTCACACCTAGTACTAGAACTATTTATGGAAAGATTGAGGAAGATTTCTAAACAAGCTATATTAGTGAGAGTATGTGTGAAGATTTTTGGAGAAGTAAAATAGAAAAAATGCATTTTGTTTTGTGTATACAACTTTTACATCTGCCTTGGTGATGATCTTATACCAAATGATTTGCTTTATTATTTTTATGAAATTACCAACATGGATGACAAATGTGGATGCATGTTTGTAAGTTGTGGCTAGGTTCTATGACAATGATATTGAACCAAGCATGTGACTTTCGGATAAAAGTGATAAGGCAAATTCTTCAAAAATATTGTTTTACCGTTGATGAAAAAAATAATAAAGCAAACCCTCCTACATCCTTCTTCATCTTCTGAACGCCATCTCCCGCACCCTCTTCTATATTCTCTTGTTTCGATTTTGTGTTAGATATCATTTTTGCGTCCCTTCGTTCGCGATCAGATTTGCATCTTTTTGTTTTCATATGAAAAAAATAATATTTTAAATTGTATAATTTAGAATGTAAATTTTGTATTTTGAACTAATAATTATCTCTTTACTCTCCATTCTCTTTCTATACCAAAACTTTAATCGATAGGAAATAATTTTTACATAGGTTAAAGAATTGTCTCATTATAAACATGCACAAGAAAAATGCAATCTATTAATTATTAATTAAAATAAAAAACTCAGTACCTTTTTTTCCAATTATTTAAGGAAGAAGAAATAATTCTAAAAAAAGACTGACACGATATCATCATGAAAGAATTTTGGATAAAGGCTTTGAGTTACATTTTATGTCTAGTCCTAGAGTAGAAAGACGAGTTACAGTTACTTCAATCCATTTTTTCTTCCTAACAACATATTCAACTGTGTGAGAATATACACCTTGTTATTGTTATTAATCTACAATGTAAATATATAATAGTACACATACTGATAACAAAACAGGAGAAGACGATGACAACATACTAGTATGGGAAAAGGTTCAATGATTTTAACAAATTGATTATAGCAATTGCTATGATGACCGAGTAGTTGGAATTTTGCACCTAAATGTATATTTTGAGAGAACTTAGTCCACTTGTACATTAAATCGTCGAGCTTGTTTGTGTATACTATATCATTTAGTTTATTTGTGCATATTAGACCGTCTAATTTGTTTAACATTACACTGTTTAGTCTATTTGTTTACATTAGGTTGTTTAATATGTTTGCATACATTAGATTTGTCTAGCTTGTTAGTCTATACTATATTGTGTAGTTTGTTTGTTTAACACTAGGATGTCTAATATGTTTGTTTAACAATAGATTGTCTTATATGTTTGTGTATAATAGACTATTATGTCCCTCTATTATGTTTGTCTACACTAGATCATTTAATTTGTTTGTTTACACTAAAACATTTGGTCTATTTATGTACACTAGATCCTTTAGTTTGTGTTGTACCATTTAGTCTATTAATGTACATTAAGTCGCTAGTTTGTTTGTGTACATTAAGTTGTCTAGTCTGTTTTAACACTAGCTGGTCATGTCTATTTGTGTACTAGATTATACCCTAAACCATATAGTTTGTATGTTTAACACTAGACCGTCTAGTTTGTTTGTGTACATCAGACCATTAAGTTTATTTGTTTAATATTAAATGGTCTAGTGTTAAACCAACATGCTAGACAGTTTAGAGCAAATAGACAATTTAAGAGCAAATAGACAATTTAAGAGCAAATAAACATATTACACAAACTAGTGTAGACAAACAAAATATATGGTCTACTGTAGATGAATATAGTAGACGATCCATTGTTAAACAAACAAATTAGGTGGTCTAGTATTTAATAAATAAATCTAGTTCAAACAAATAGACCAGACAATATATAGAGTTAAATAAACAAATTAGACAATATAATGTGTACAAACACATAGACCAGACAATATATAGAGTTAAACAAACAAATTAGACAATATAGTGTGTACAAACACATTAGACGATGTAATGTATATCAATAGACTAGAGAATATAATATAAACAAATTAAATAAAATGTCAATAGTGAAACAAACATACTGAAAAAAAAAAAAAAAAACCTATTACCATTAGTGTTATTACTAAACATGTCAATCACATACCACTTCACAATAACTTTTAGTCCAAAAAATTAATTAATATATATTTTAAGGAATGAAAAATAATTCAAATCATATGTCATATGTCTTTTTCCATTCAAAATAAACCAGAATACAAATTCAAATTTGCATTTCAACTAATCCAAGCTATTTTGTGCATTCAACAAACCCCAATTGGATTTTCTACTTCCTATAAATTTTAAACATTTTCTTAAGCAGCTAACAACACAATTGCTATATCTCAAACTTTTTGAAAAAAACTTTATAATATTTTTAATCACCCAAAATAAAAAATATATGTTTTTCTATTTTTATAATTCCTAATGCTTTCTAAACAACCTAATGATGTAGAATGATTATGAGTGTAAAAAAGTGTAACCTTGTCTAAAGTTTGAATGCTTAGAAGTAACAAAATGTGATAGAGGCAAAAAAATAAAAACGAGGTTGATAACATATATCTCTGAGCGTTGATAGTACTGAGAGAAATTAAGAGAGTATAGATAGCCATTAAAAGATGTAATCACTATTTAATACAAAATTTGTATTATGGACTGTGTAATCGAAGATATGAAACTTATATTTTGTATTATAAATTATACAATCCATAATATAAAACTTGTATTTTAAATTTTGTAATTCAAAATATAAAATTTTTATTTTTATTTTAGTATATACAATTTAAAATATAAAATTTTTATTCTGAATTACACAATAAAATACAAATTATTACAAATTTAACTTTTAAATTTGATAATATAGTAAATCTCTAAATTTCACATTTTGAAATTAAAAAACAAACATATCTTCAGAAAGACCTTTTTTTATAGTTTTAGAAGTAAGTAGGAGAAAAATATAGGTGAATGAAGAATTTGTCCAAATGATAATACATTGGCAACTTTCTTTTGAAAAAACAATCCCTTTAACAACTTCATTTACTAACATAATAATAATAAATATAAAATTTTAAATATCTTATCATTATTATATTGATAAAATAAAGTTGTTAATTGATTATTGAAATTCTCGAAGAAGTATACTATTTCTCTTAAGATATTGTGACTCTTCGAAGTAGGTTAATCTTTTCTTAGTGTATAACCAAGTTGAGAATTAAATTTCGAACCTTAATTAAAGAATCCAAATAATCTAATCACACATGTTAACGATTTTTAATTATTATCACAGTGATTAGATATACTAAATTTACACCCGATCAGAAGTTATTCAAATTGTAAATAATTAAACAATATTTTGATTATCGTGTTTATTAAATATAATGTACGATTACTTATTTTTTTAAAAAAATTCTAAATATTTTCATATATTATATTTTAAATATAATATAGTTTATACATTATAATATTTAAAATTTGAGGAACTAAAAATCTAATTTTCGAATACAAAAACAAAATTAAATTTTAAAAAAATATAAAAACCACACCAGTGCTTCTCATTTGTCAAATAATAAATCATACAGCTGATATATTTTTTTTCTGGGTACAAAATTACTTTTCACCCAATTTTGCAAAAACAACGTAGAAAAAAAACAAAAAAAAAATTGGGGTAGCCCATAAAAGAGGACGAAGTTGGATCTTATCTGTATTGCATTCACTTCGCTGCTAATAAGAAGAGAGAGAGAGCGGGTAGAGAATGTTGAGTCTCTCTGTGACTTCACCTTCTTCTTCAACCATAAGCTTTCTCCCGAAGCCTTTACCGTTCAAATCTTCCTTCACTGGCATTCAGCTCCGTCGCACTGCCACATGCTCCGTTCCACTCGCGAAACGCACCGCTTCGGTGCCGGTGGTGATGATGTCTAAGAAGGTGGAGGAATTGAAGGAAATTAGACAACTCACCACCGAACAAATCAACGAAGAGGTTGTCGACCTTAAGGGCGAGCTTGTCATGCTTCGCCTTCAGAAATCCGCTCGCAACGAGTTCAAGTCTAGTGAATTCGGTCGTATGCGCAAAAGGGTACTTCATTTTTTTCCTTCCCTCCTAATTTCGCGAAGTTTTTTTTTTTTTTTTTGCTTAAGTTCACTTGGTATGATTTTGATTACACGCTCACTTGAACTCAAAATAAGATTACGTGCGTATGTTAATATATATTTTCTTTTCTGGGTTATAAGCTATGACTATGGAAGTTTGTGAGAGAGCTTAGTTTGGTCTTCCTCTGCTTTCTTTTTGAAATTAACTACTGTGATTGGCTTGAGAATGTTTAAGTTGCGCTTGCAGTCGTGTCCCTATACTTGATATAGCCGGAAATTGTCTCAATACTTGATATTGAGGGAAATTATGAATAAAAGTGCCTAATGGGGCCTCAGTTGCGGTCACGTTGCGATTGTAGAGACTCGAAAAACCTTGACATTGCAGTAAAAAATGTGGTAGTGGCCCTTTTGTAAAACCTTCTTGAGTGTTAGCTCCACTTGCCTTTTGTAAAGGGAAATGTAGTGGCAAGAAGCCTTGATGCGTATCCTGTTTCCATCTTTGCTCTGTGTCTTTTAGGGTAAAGTTTGAAACTAAAAGGGAGTTTCATCTGGTTCAGCAGTGAGATGAACATTGGAATTTGGAAGGCAAGGTGAGAGGCTGTAAATCGGTAGTAATTCAAGTGGCGTTTGGTTGAGCTTATGATGAGCTTACTTGAGCTTCTAGAAATAGCTGATAACTCTCACAAAGTTATTTTCAGCATATTTCATAAATTTCTTTGTATGACTTGTTAAAATTAGCTCTTTTAAATCTTATTCTAACTGGTTTTACGATCAAATTTATGGCATCAACCCTTGTATGATGTGTTACTATTAATTTGTTTGTCCAAATGCACCCTTAAGCAAGTACCTGGTATACTCAACTACTAATATATTTGGTTTCATGAAGTGTTGATAGCTTGGCATGTTTCCATGCCCTTTTGCACAAATTATGTGATGACCATTTCATCCATTACCTTTTGCTTCCTTGTTTTCTTCGTGCTTTGTATATGCTTATATAACTCACTTGTTTTGATTGATTAAAACTACAAAGTTTATGTCATTCATCATTAAAATGTTAAGACTTGAGAACTCTTGCATCTAGATTCACATGAATGAATCCAATCTAAGCTCATAAATTTGAATCTCCTATCATACTGTGTTTATTCTCTGGACCTGGAAAAAAGAAAGCTCACTTAGAAACAAATTTCCCTGACAGCTAACCGGATCATAGTAAGACCTCAAATGGTCCTTCGACCTCTACGCTTGATTCCAATTTCGGGCACAGAACCAGTGTGACCTACCAACTTTTATTTCAAAATTAAAATGATAGTATATTAGCATCACATCTCTCTAAGCTATGAACAGGAAAATAAAGTGAGAAATATATTCATGTGTGCAAAGCAATTCAACATATGTAAGAAATACAATGAACTAGCTTTTTCTTTTGCTTGGTTAGGCCCTCCTCTCATAATCTCCGCATGTTTTTTGAGTTCTGCTAGACGTACTTCAGTTTCTTTGTGAAGTAGTTACAATGTCTTTAACTCATGTTGCCAGGTGTGTCCAAGCAGGTTTCTGATGTTCATTTGGTCATGTTATAATTTTCACTCAGTTGAGCTGTAATAGATAAATATGTCAATCTTTTTTCTGAGTTTTAAATTTAAATCCCCAATAAAAATGACTTGTGCTGCCATTTACCATTTTTATCTTTTAAATTATGTTGACCTACTCCACATCTCCTACCGAGATTCTGTCAGAACTGAAATTGTCATTCCCCCAGTGTCCATCTCTCCTTACAATAAAAGCTCTAGTCCGGGAGAGGGGGCAGTAGGATTCAGCTGTTGAAGAAACAGCACACCGGGATCACAGTGTTTTGATACCATGTTCAATACAAGATATGCCAGTGGAAATATTGAAGAAAATTTTGATTTGTCCTTCCTGATCTAGCCTCATCTTTATAATTTATTAGTATATTACTTGTCATCTTTACAACTTAAAATGATGAAATGATGCTAGAGGGCTTTACTAATTACTAACAAATGAGGTCCTTTTCTGGAGTCTACACAAATGCTGTGCATTTCTTGTCTATATTTATATTTAAGGTGAATGATGCTGTGACTGCAATTATCCATACAGATTGCTCGCATGCTTACTGTGAAGCGGGAAAGAGAAATTGAAGAGGGTATCGGTAAGAGGTTGTCCAGAAAGCTTGATAAAAAATGGAAGAAAAGCATTGTTGTTAGACCACCTCCATCTTTAAAGAAGCTTCGGGAGGAAGAAGCAGCAGCAGAAGCTGCAGAAGCTGAAAAAGCTGCGTGAGCTAACACTTAATTTGCAATTTACAGAGTTCAGTGGTTAAAGTTATCCTCATTGTGTATAAATATATTGTTGGTAGTAATTTTTGTTTGTTCCTGCGAGAAGGCTTATGCATTTTGTGACTAGAGATTTATTATCAAATCGTGATTCATATCCTTCAAATTAAGATAAACATTTTCTTAATTTGGAATTTCAATTTCTTTAAAAATTCGCTTTTAGTTGCTTTCATAAATGATTACCATTTTCCGGAGTTCTGAAGTGTCAAAAATTGTCAATCAGATTGGTAATGCATTTGTTTTTGGAAGGGCAAGTGATTACGTGAAATCTTATCAGTTTATCCTGCTATAATTTTGTTAAACTATTATATCCTATCTTATTTTAGATTTAATTAAGTTCAGAGTTTATTTTATTCTTATTGAGTGTTTAAAATTTTTATATTTTTTAATTGAGTTTTTATTGATGTATTCTTTTTTGTTAATTAGATGATATAGTTGTTATTTTGGTATATTATTTTCTTTACTTATCTTCAAATTTGAAGAAATATTAAATTTAATTGTTAATATAAAATGATATTAAGATTAACGTAAATAAGGGTGTTACAGTTTTTAAAACACCTTGCATAAAGAGGTTGCACAATTGACGTAGATGATAATGATAATATTTTCTTATATAATATATTCTTAGTTAAAACAAAAAGAGCTAGATGTAGTTTTACATTATCAACAATATAATCTTATATTAATTATAAAATTTATTATATTGAAAATAACTAAATAAGATGAGAAGTAAATAATAATTATATCATTCTATTGTGAAAACAATACACAGACCTAATTAAAATATATAAAGATGAGACGTAATCCATGAATCTGGTATGAATTGACATTGAGGAATCCCAGAAACACGAACACTCACCCTCAATGGAAGGCGAAACAGAGAAACAGAAGAAGCACTTAGCAATGGTGGAGCGGCTTTCAAAACGCCCCCAAAGCCGTTCAACAAACCCAGAATCCTCAGCAGAATCCACCTCCTCCATCCTCTCACGCATCTCCGAACTAAAAACCTCAATAGAATCCCAACTCCACCAATCCCAATCCCTTTCCTCCGACCCACCCAACCTCAAACTCCATTTCCAGAACATCTCCCACTCAATCTCCGATTTGGAAAAACTCGTGGCCCAAAACTCCTACCTCCTACCCTCTTACGACGTTCGAACCTCCCTCAAAACCGTCTCCGACCTAAAACTCTCCCTCCAAAACCTCACCAACCAACTCATCCCCAAAACCAAATTCTCCTTCAAGAATAAACCCGCCAAGAAGGACCCCAAGGACACCGCTATTCCGCAACCCAAACAACCCCCTCAACCCTCCATTCCCGACACGCGCCTCGCCGCGCGTGAATCTCCCGGCTTCAGAAACAAAACTGGTGAGGTTTTAGTTGCTGAGTTAAGGGGCTCCGAGGTAGGGGAATTCGCCATTTCGGATCTCGATTCCTGTGAAGTGAGGATAATAGGTTCTGTTAGGGCGCTTTTCATACACCGCTTGAAGAATTCTAGGGTTTACGTGGGGCCTGTGACTGGCTCTGTTCTTATTGAGGAAGCTGAGGATTGCGTCTTTGTGATGGCGTCGCATCAGATTCGGATTCACTCTGCCAGAAAAAGCGATTTCTACCTTAGGGTTAGGAGTAAGCCAATAATTGAGGACAGTAACAGCGTGAGGTTTGCGCCGTATTGTTTGAGTTACCGAGGGATCGAGGAGGATCTTCGCGGCGCCGGTCTCGACGCCGAGTCCGGGAACTGGGAAAATGTGGACGATTTCCGGTGGCTGCGCGCGGTGCAGTCTCCGAATTGGTCGGTTTTGCCGGAGAGTGAGAGGGTTGGGATTATTGATATATCGAATTCGAAAAATAGGGATGAGGAAATTTGATCTGATTCTCTCGCATTGTTTCTTTTTTGTATGATTGAGTCTATGTATGTTCTTTATCGGAATTTGATTTTGAGATTAACGTGATTTTGGTTTCAATAGTGCAATCAATTGAAATGGTTTTGGACATGTTTATTTTCCGTGTAGGAATGAGTTTTCTGTGTGTTGCTTCCTTGTAGGGTTCCATTTTCTCTTTTCTGTTATTGCTTGGCTTCTGGAGTGTTAGTTTGCTCTTATGTTGGTTTGGGAATCGATGTTTGTTAATTATTTGTTTCCTTTTGTAATTCGTTGGTAATAATGGTTGCACTGTTTCTTCTAGGAAGCTACTAAGTATACATATTACTGCAGTAATGTCCATATTAATAATTATGGTTTGCCACATTGTCTATGAATGTGTTATGAAAGACTTAAACATTGGTAGTGTAGTGTCTGGTTCAGAATATCACACTTTTCTCTTTTTGTTCATCTGATTTTCGTTCCCCCTTTTCCACTGGGGTGTCTGGGGCTGTTGATCCTATGTCAAGTTGAGGTAATTTTAAAAAATCCACTTACCCTAACTTGAATAAAACCAAACTACATTTAAAAAGTTCAGAGTTGTATAAACCGGTTTTTGGACTAGATTGGTCTGTTTTATAGATTCATGAACTGCAAGTGCATGTTCTTATTGTGCTTTAAAGGAATTATCATTTACTCTTCATATGATGGTGTTTTTTTCCAATTTATAGCTTAGTGTTGTTTTGTTTTGTTGCATGATAGCTTGAGGCTACAAGTGTAGGATTCAATCAGAAGATATACTTGGTTTGGTTATTTTCAACCTCTTCCTCCTCCTCTTTTACTTTCTTGTATCTTGATCTGAACTTTGTTGGGTGGATGATCAATTGTTTTGATTTTTATTTTTTATTTTATTTATCCCATAGAGCCACCCAGTTGGGTAGCCTGGCAAAATTAGTTTTCAAAATGATAAAATTCCTGAACTCTACTAATTGGTGAGGAAGCCTCAGCTTTGTGCTGCATCAAAACAACCGCAAGTGAATCGGATGCAATCACGAACAATTGTGAGAAAGTAAAAAGAACCTTTGATATGGCCCCAAATATCACAATGTACAAGATCCAAATGGCTAAGTAGAGAAAGTAGTATTAGAAGCTGAAAGACAATATTTTTAATTTTGATAACAAAACTAAGATTTTATTACATTAGATTTTCGGACTGTCATGCACGCACTATAAATATAGGGTCAGGCTAAAAGAATCATCGTGTACAACTTGGTTTAACAAAGTGATCAATGGTAGTATCTCAGCTGCAAAGCATGCAAAACTAGAGACTTTTAATAGAGGCAGTGTGCCACCACGTCTCAAGGAGTGTAATTCGACCTTACCAGCCTTCCTCAGAAGTTGGTTGTGCAGGATTACAGTAAATAAGACACGGAAATTAAATTGACTCCAAAAATAGGGATGTTCAACACATTTGGGAGTGAGACGATACATCAATTGAAACACTGACAATAGCTGAAACCTAAATGGAAAATTATCAAACGTAAGAACAAACATAATTGTAGTTGGGCAATTAAGTATATAATATAGTTAAACATTGCTGTATAATTTCTAAACGAGCCGTCTTAGCTCAGTGGTAGAGCGCGTGGCTTTTAACCACGTGGTCGTGGGTTCGATCCCCACAGACGGCGTTTCTTTTTCTAGGATTTTTAGATTTTTCTTCTTATCAATGTATTCATATTTTTTTTAATGTTTATATTATTTTTTCTTTGGTATTTAGTTCGATTCCCGGTAAAATATTTCTCGACGAATGAAACAAGAATTCATATTTATGATGAATTCTTACTTCAGTGATAGTAAGATTGTCAAACTTGTGGCCATCTCGTTTTGTTATCTTCCTCATATATATTGGAATATATAATAAATTTTTGAAATAAATGAAAGACATATTCTTATTTTTTATTTTTTCAAAATAAAGAAAGAAAATAATGACACATGCTACAATAATAAGTTTAGACACTTTAATTTGTATATGAAGCATAACTTTTAATCTTGTTAGGTGATAAAACTTAATTTATTTGTAATGTATGTCAAATTAAATATTTTATTATAAATTTATGGGTGTCTTTAGCACACATATCCTTCCATCAGTTAAGCTAAATGAAATTATGGTAACACAAATATGTGATAGACTAAACCTTACATTTTTAAAAATTTGTTTTATCAAATGAATATATAAAATAATCATAATCTACAAATTAAATTTGAAACCTTAAAAATAAATATTGAATCAATTTTATGGTAACAAGAATGAAAAAATTATTTTGAATAAAAAAATAGTTTAATACACTCGATTTCATAATTTTTAGAATGAATACGAAATAAGAAGAAAAAATGACGTTACACTTGCTATATTGGCAAGCCACATAATTTACCAATTTTTATTCAAACATCGTAACATCTTTCACAAGGACATGTTTCCACAGATATAACAATTTTGCAATATGGAAATGTGAAAATCTTTTTATGTCATATCAACATCAGTGATTGTAGTTGTAAATGCTATTTGTCCTCGTCCATTAGATTCAGAATATAATTTAAAAATCTCATTTCACCCTAAATACATCTTTATCCTTTTGCATTAATCAAACATTAATTATGACTTTAAAGGTGTTTTCCACAAACTGTATAACAAGCAAATTCTGATCAATGTGTGTTTATCTTACTATTATAAAAGAAATGAAGTGCTTAGTTCATGTTATAAAGACTCGTGCACGGTTTTTGCTAATGTCACACGTGTTTATGCTATAAATAAATAAATAAATATGCACGCTCTTCATGTGTTCTACCACATTTGAATTCAGATAAAGTTCAATAATTCTCAATCGTGGAATCCACGTCTTGTTCGGTTAATTTTCACGTCAAACCGACCAAATAAGTGCAAAAGTTACTGTTTTTGTAACTTCTGTTTTCTCATATTTGTTTTTTACTTAGAAGGAGACATCAATTAACTCTAATAGTGCTTATTCTTCATTCTTATTCTTTATTTATCTATTTATTTGTAATCTAACAAATATTTCTTAACCATTATATTACAAGAAATAAATAAGCTGTGAGAATAATCTCTTCACTTTACTTAGAGTGAAAAAGATTTCTTTTTTTCATATTGCGACCTCCACCACGCACATAGTTATGAATTTGGTCAAAGTGCACCAATAATGTAAAGGTTTTTAATATTGTCTCTTACAACTACGTAATTACTTAGTATAAAATTTGATAATAGTATTATTTTAGTGTTAAATTTTATATATTACTATTTTATTTTATTAAAAATATATACTTGGTTTTAAGTACGCTAATTTATTACTTAAAATATCATATAAAGCAAAGATTATGTTTAATTATTGTCAATTTAAAATTTCAAATCAATGCCATTAACCAATTTAGTAAAAAACCTACATAATGTGAAAAATTAATTGATTAAAAATACTTTTTCTTAATTATCAAATTCCTAGTTTGACCTATCTAGATACTACAAATCTTTTATAGTCTGTTTGTCAATGTTTGATAGTGTAAAAATATAGGGATAATTTAAAAAAAGGCAGAGACCGAAAAAAATCACACGATTGATCAACCATTACACACACACACACATATATATATATATATATATATATATCCTAAATTTACAAGATATGTCATCTAAATTCACATTTAAAAAATTTACGAGAAAAAATTATTAATACGTTTTTTTAATAGACCACAAATCAACTACATAATATAATTTTACACCAGCTTCGAATTATAGTTTTAAAATAAATAGATATATAAGTTTTTTTTCCTTTTATATATTACTTAAACTGTTCAATAATATATATAAGAATCCAACTTACACTCAAACTTCGAAAACAATATATATATATACATATATATATATATATATATATATATATATATATATATATATATATATATATATATAATATTATAAAATTTTTTTTTTTTATTAAAAAAATAAATAGAAAAATATGTTTAAGCGTGATATATTTATATATAAAGAATTTTGTGAATTTATTTTTTTATAAAACAAATAAAACTTTATTAGATTATATATATATATATATATATATATATATATATATATATATA
>Ga0099825_1004949_pt1 | contig 17337 bp, 6 predicted proteins | sample SiratroredBW_FD_76838 | JGI IMG/M metagenome (GOLD analysis project Ga0099825, IMG submission 76838) | Root nodule microbial communities of legume samples collected from California, USA - Siratro red BW | ecosystem: Host-associated > Plants > Roots > Nodule | place: USA: California | collected...
AAAAAAAAAAAAAAAAAAAAAAAAAAAAAAAAAAAAAAAAAAAAAAAAAAAAAAAAAAAAAAAAAAAAAAAAAAAACTCTCTTGAGAAGCCATGCTATGCTATGCGAGTCACCATCATAACACCGACCACGACTGAGGGTCACTTCTAAGTAATTGACTTTATAATTTTGTTTTGTATCTGTTAATTGTGGCTTTCATGTTTTTAAGTTGATATTTCATATGCGCACTACTTTTATTACAAATAAAATAATTTAGACCTTAAAATCACTTAGCAAAAAAGCAATAAGGACAAAATTAAGTGCTAAATCAAAATTCAAAATATCACAATTTTATATAGAAAATTTTAAATGACTATTATTATGTATTTTTATAGTACACAAATTTTCCTCAATTAAGGGGTTCAAAATTTTGAATATCTACTTCACTTAGATAAAAAAAGGTAAATTTTGATTGTGATTTATGTTGAGTTTTTTGGGAGAAATTTATTGTGAAGATTCAATAATAATGAGATATAATTAAATCTACGTAAAGAATTAATGTTACTTTTAATCTAAAATTTTAAGATAATGAGTTTTTGAATATTTTTAGTGTATGATGTTTAATTTTATCATTTATACTTAGTGTGAAATTAAAACTTATATTTAAATTCTTAAAAATTTAATAACATAATTTTAGGAGAATTATCATTCTCACATGAATTTTTTTTTAATTGATTTAGTTGAGAATATATATTTGATATTCTGACTAATTTTTTTCTTCAATCATATAGATGAGAATCGGGATAAATTAAATTATTATTATTTTAAAAAACAATTTCTACATTAGTTCTAATAAATAATTGATGTAGAAAATGTCATTTTATATTTATTCAAGTTAACAATAACAACTTTAGGAATTAATTCACCTTCTACATTTAGACAAATGTGTGTAAGTTATCTTGATTTCTATGTCGATTCATATAATTGATTTAACATGTTTAATGAAAAATGACTAAAATAATTAATATGAAAAGTGGTCTTTATATTTCATCTCTCCTACTTTCGATATTTAGCCTATGTATTCTTATCAACAAAGGAATGGTGTGAATATATATGTTGATAATGTGTCATTGGATACATTGATTTGCACTTATTTGATAAGAAAGTTTAATGGATTCCTCAATGCAAATTATTATCTTTATTTTGGTCAAAGCAAATGCATTGACATGTGTAAAAGTGTTGAATAAACAATATAATCAATCATGTTGTACACATAATCAATTATGTTGCAAAAATAATAATTGGTGTTTTAAAGTGTGTAAGCATCCATGATTAATCGTAGGATATTCATAATGGATTATGTATAATCACAACCCATATTGTGTCACTCATAAATGATTATAGGTATTTTTAATTTTTTATTATAAATAAATAATTAAAAATAATAATTTAAATTATCATTAACAAATAAATTATATCAATTTTCACTTATTTTCATTATGTTTTCTATAATTTAAACAATTTTATCTTCTACTATATTTTTTTCTTCCCTTTTCATTATCTCATTTCTCAACCAGCAATTCAAACAAATCATTAAATTGTTTTTCTCCTCTCTCCCCCTTTCAACCTCTTAGTCGGCTCTAACTCATCACATCTAGCCCCATAATCTAGTGGCTAGAGATAGAGTGACGTGAACGGACCCACCTATCCACATATTTTTCTTAAATTAAAATGAAAAATAACTTAAAAAATTATAGTTTGGTATTATATTATTTAAAAAACCTAAATATATAACAATATTGTAAATATAATCATCAATACTTATAAATTAAATTTCAATTATTAATTAAAATAAGACAATTACATTTTCATGTATAAAAATAATAATTATTTTAATTTATTTCATTATATATATTAATTAACTATTTTAAAAAATATTTACATAATTAAGTATGCTTTAGACATATATTAAAATGATAAACAAAATTTAAAAATGGACCAAAATTTTTATTATTTTATATTAAAACAGGTCAAACTAACGTGTATTGTCACCCGTATAATTACACTTATATTAAAATATTAAAAGAAATTAAAATTATACAAACCTCAGAGATATCAACTATAATTAAGTTACACTTTAAAGGAAGATGATAAACTATAATCGGTTTAGTAATAAATTATTTGGGTGGCATGTAATTGTAAACCGAAAACACATTAAAAGAGCTTAAAATAATTTTCTTCAAGAAAATATGTTTATTATTTTTAAAATATTGATATTTAATTTCGAAACATTTATTACTAATTTACAGGACCTTTAACTTTATATCATGTTAATATATAGATTACTGGTTTTAAGTAATACGTGTCTTTTTTTTTTTTTTTAAGTAGGATTTCCTGAATTTGAATTTTGTTTAAAATAATCCTTAAAAATGTCTGGTAACAGAGTAGTTGCAAATTTACCCAATCCTCCTGTTAGTTTATCACTGACTCATGAGATTTTCGAAAACACTGTTTTCCCTAACCTGATACACACAATGAAAGGGAAATCTTGGTTCATCATAGTTTAGGAGGATTCCTCGGAGATAATTTGTTTCTGACAAAAATTATCATAGTTCAGATTTCGAAAACACTGTTTTACAATTGAAATTAGTCAGTGACATGTGTTAAAGGTTAAGTAGTATTAATTATCAAGATGAAATTATAATTTGAATTAAAAAATATCTATGATAGTGATGAAGTCAATTGGCAGTGACAGTTTCCAAAGTTACCTTTCAATTTGCGTTAAAACTTTTCTCTGGCGTACCTAAACTAAAGTAAAGGAAAAGTGTGGCCAGTTCAAAATAAGTTAGTGCATTCCCAAAATGCATTCATAATAAACTTTTTTTATTGGCAAATGAATTCATCCTTTAAAGGAGAGGCTAGGGAAATAAATATTACAACCCTTTTGTATGAACTTTTCTTTCAAATAGGAGAATTCTTCCAAGTAGTGACATAATCCAAGGATATGCTTGGTCGACATATTTTTAGTAAAAGTATTCAATATCATTAGTCTTTTATAACAAATAATATTCTTTAGAATTAGATAAATATTCATAATTTTTAATACCTTGAATTTTTCTGAAACCACCTAGAATCAAAGCATTTAAACATGTTATATCTCATAATTTTGTTGAATGAATTTTGATCACAGAATATTTTTCGTGATTAATGGATTGAGTTAGTTTTGTATAATTTTAGTGTGAAGTTTTGAAAAAAGGTATGTATATATTGCACGATAACCTGACTAGAATAATTTTTATGATAGAATTTAAAAATATTATTAAAGATCTCACGTCAACTAGAGATAGAATGTTTTAATAGTTTGTAAAGTAAGTGTAACCCTCAATTTACAAAATCTATTTTTATAACGATCAGTTAAGCGTAAAGTCCAATTCTTAATATAATATTAAAACTTATTCTATCAAAATTGTTTGGATCTATTACATTACCGACTAAAATAGACGTATAAAGATCACAACAGCTACAAATATGTTTTTTTTTTCTTATAAGTGAATCACTTTACTTTAAAATGATAAAATGATGAAATCACAAAAAGAAATATCATGTCATCGAAAACCCAATGGAAAGAACTTTATTTTGCTTTATGAAAGTTTTATGGTATATGTAGATCTTTAGGGCAGGGCTTTATGAAAATGTAAATATCATCGACCCTTTCTAGCTATATGGAGCAAATGGCGTATTGTGCTTACTATTTCCTTCTGAATTCCTGTGCAGCACATTAAATTTCCACTCAGACAGCACTATTATCAAATTTGGATGTTATTAATTAGTTCCCCGACAATGCACAAGCAATTGAGCAGAATATCAATGTTGTGTTATATACAAATAGTCAACAATAACATGCCAAACTCGTACTATTTTGACAACCCATGTGTGTGCTGAGATTTCGTGCCTTACTTGAAGGATGCAGCATATGCTCATACATGCAAATGAAGTTATGTTAAACTATATATCAATTGGTATTTTAGATACATACTCAATGAAAATATTATCCTTATCTTTTATTATAATTTTCTTACCTGCTCTACGACAAAAGTTTAGGCTTTTGGTCCACTTTGGAATCAAAAGTCGTAGCAAGATATACTCAGAAAAACCCTTGTTTTCTTACAGAAATTCTTCATTCCTATGGAGTAACATTAATTGACATGCACGTACAGAATTTAGAGTGTATCAGAAGTGCATTGATGGTAACATGGAATTCTTACTTAGACGCAAAGGATACTTCTTTGGTTTTGGATAGTGATGTGTAATTGCATTGCACCCATCTCCAATAGCTATTCACTTTTGTGGTTGCTTTTGTTGTAACTTTGGAGTTTTCGGTTAATGGTTTTAGCCTGTAAAACTTTTTGAGGCTGTATATAATTTCTTTTCTTGTGTTTATGTGCATCTTTAAATAAATTTATGTTTGATATTTTAAATCACAATAAATGGATGACTTTTTATACCTTTAGTTCATGGTGAAACATTAAAAATGTGTAAGAAAAGAATTTAAAGAAAATTGACAGAATTTGATGAGAAGTTAATGTAACTCTCTCTTTATTACACTCACTTTTGTGCATCTTCTTATTTTAAGTCATGTCTTAAGAAAATGAAAGGGGAAACCATTGGGACCACTAGGTGTTGATCAGATAGGCAAATTGTCCATTTGAGAGACTTAAGATATAGAGGTCAATACCCCCACACTGATTGATTGATTGATTGATTGATTGAGATAATGTTCATTTTAAATAGAGAGAGAGAGAGCCCACGTTATTTTCTTTCATTTATTTAACAATTTGGTTTCTTTAGGGCTTACACCTTTTGGGTGCATTATGAAAATGGGAATTACCCCCACTGATGCATATGGTGTCCACAAAGGAATGGTTGGGAGGACAAAGGTTCCCCATTTATGGGGTTTGGATGTGCTCTCCATGACATCGACCACCAGTGTGAAAGGTTTTAGCAAACCTCTTTTGAGGATCTTTTGGCCAACTTTTGCTACCTGATAAAGAAATTTAAAATAGTGTGATTATTTTGGGTGTTTAAGATTTGTGGGAGGAAGATGTTACCCAAATTTATCGTCTGGTTGCGTGCAACATCGACATTACGACATTATTAAATGGGACCACGGCATGAAGCAAGACACATTATCCGGCATCATGGGTGCTTCAATTCGGTCCATCCACCTTATAGCCGCATTAAATTATGATCCTGTTGCTACTGGACTATATCAAACTCTCACAAATCAAACATTAATGGTCTTGGATCTATACTTCCATTTTCATATTTGGATTCGGTTATAGTACTGTGCAACTTTTCTTTCTTTCGACCCCAAATTAATTTGTGCTACCTAATCAATAATGACATGGTCTCCACTATTCTTTTCTTTAGCCCAATTGAAATAAGAAGCCCAATAATTACGAACATGTTATGTGCTTTATCTAGCTAGACATGCAATATATATAAAATTAGGAACGTGTTATATATAAAATTTAGAGGTAACTTTTTTTATAATTTATTTTTAGTACCTTAATTATATATATATATATATATATATTGAAAAAGACACAAGTTTTTTTATCTGATGGAAGTCTGACATATAGACATTGTATGAGTGCAGGATCATATTAGCTTTTAAAGAATTTATGTTTTTCCTGTGTTTCTTTAAAGATGAGTTTCAATCGTTCAAGTAATGTAGGTGGATGTGGGCTTAATGTCAACCAATCTGGGAAAAAATATTATCATTTTAATCCACTCAATCCTAACCTAACATATCAATACTTAGATTTAAAAATAAAATAAAAAATTATTGTCCATATGTAAAAAAAATGAGTGTTTGTAGGAATGTCGTAGAAACGTATGAATTACAGTTTTGATAGGTTGTGAAACTTTATCCTCTTAGACAAGGTACACGTTGAGACCAATCCACCTAGTCTCAAGTTTTTTTGTTCTCTGTACAAGATAGAAAGTTAGAAATCAAGCTTGAAATGATTTGTATATTATTGCATAAGCAATGCTTGAAACTACCTACCTACAACATTTCATATCATACAACAACGACATCAAGTAGTTCCCAAACACAAGAATTTCATCTGCTCCAATTCAATGCGATACTAGTACTATTATATACTGTGACTTACAACTAAATGCAAGCTAAACTATTTATGCTCTCTTCTGTACAGAACCTGCAACCTAAGTATTCAAACAATACAACAACATGATGTTAACAAAGTAAAGATTATTAGATGTATCATGTCAGGTACATATTGACAGTACTAATCGGATGCATCAGAATTGTCAGATGTCACGTCATAGTCTTCTTCCTCTAGTTCATCCATTTCGTCAACTTTGAGCGATCTACGAGCAGAAGACATTTTGTTAATTGCTGCGGTTTTGCTTGCTCTCTCTGAGCGACTTTTCACAGTATGATGGGTGGTAGGAACCACAGAAGGTAATTCTTCGTCAGAACTTTCTTCCTCAATCCGTACCCTTCTCCTGGTACGTGTTGGCCTAGTTAGGGGTGCAGCTGGTGTTTGTGGCATTGAAACAGGACCATCCAAATCCAGGTCACAGTCAAGTTCCAATTTCCCTTCAATAAGGTGAGAGAAGAAATACATCAGTGAAAAAAGTTTTCAAAGGGAATCCAAACAGAGGAAAAACAACAATTCAAGGACCAAAGCCACTGGTTTAAAAAGATATACCATGGGCAAATGAATGTTGATTATATAACCACATTAAGATTAAAATTGACTTCCAAATACTGCATTCCTTTTAAACATATGAGAAGAGAAAATTAAAGAATTACCCAAAATAAGATTAACATCATCTTGCAACAATTCCTGATCTGGTTGGCTATCAACTGTTCTGAGACGCTCAGACATGCGTTTCAATTCTTTGACTAGGTCTTTCTCTGAAGATACACATTCAACCACTCGATACAAAAGCTTCCTCATACATTTTATTGGCCCTTGTTCTGATATCCGAAAATGAAGCAATATCAGTATTCTACATAAAGCCGACACGTAAGCCTTCTCAGCTGCTGTCTTCTTCGATTGAAAGCTCGCCACCTTAAGAAAACACAGGGTAAGAAGCGAAAGACAAAACAACAATTTTTCATTAAATTTGAATCATGCAATATTTTCGTTTAATTGTTAACCATCTAAATCCATGCATATCAACTATTTAGTGAATTTTTTCCTTCAACACTGTAAATGACTTGGGTAATAGATTTGAATAATGCTCATTAATTTAATTTTCAGACTATAGTGTCCACTGCTGTTTGTATACAATGAATGCTTATGAAATGTAGTTTATGTATCAAATTCAGAACATATCAAATAAAACGGAAGTACTGCCACTGTCGATTCATAGCAAAAGGTGAAGTCTTCGTATATTGCACCAATTGCGAGGTGAACAAAAGAAAACAAGTATTAGCGTACAATTAAATAACTTCAAATTTGTGGAGGATTACCTCTACGGCTATGCGTAGTGCAAGCCCCTCCTCACCACATTCAAATGGAAGTTCTGCACATTTATCTATGACTTGCGGCTGTTCCGTGGTAGTACTTTCACAGTCAGGTTGAGTCTCTTTAACGTACAAGGGAATTTGCACCATCTGAAGCATAAAACGGGAAGCTTGAACAGCACGCTTTCGCATCTGAGACACCGTAAAAGGAGAACCAGAATAATTGCCAAAAATTCCTGGCCACATTGAACGCATTACTGGAATGAAACTCTTCGCTATGCACCTCTGTATTTTTGGAAATAAAACAATTAAGGCGTTAACAGTCATTTAAATTAACAAAAAAAGTAAAAAACAAAAAACGTTAGACAATATAATACACAGAAAATATGATATCAGAAACACTTGCCTTATGATTGGCTGAGAGACATGGGTAAAGCTCAAAGAAAACAGACAAGCATTGCTTCAACCTGGTTGACAAGAGACAAATTAAATGTCATGTGCTGCTAGTACAGAGAAAGAATAGTTAAAACATGGACGAGGAGGAGATGAATAGATCTCACCTGTGCAAGTGTTCCGACACGTCACTGAAATACAAGTAAATGAGCTTTGATAAAAGAGCAGGATACAAAGAGATCGGTAAACTTGGATAGTTATCACTTAGAAGAAGAATTTTCGCAAATCCCTCTCCAAGTATAGCATGCACGCACTCATCTTCGTTGCTAGGTAAAGGACTCGCCCATTCAGCATTTTCAAAGCCTCCATATAAGATATCAAGCGTCTCCACATCTAAATCCCCTTCTGAATCAGAAAAGTTCACAGGACAAAAGGTCGACTTCTCACTGTTTATTTGGCATGGAATATTGAGCTTTAACACCTTGTCAACTTCTTCAGGACCATGCCACATTACAAGATCAATTAATGCTTTACAAGCCTCTGTACTGATTGAATGTGGCCCCTTAATATATGAAATCCTCAACTGTTTCAAAAGTTCTGCACTTGGTTTCCTTTCCAAAAGTCCAAAAAGGCCAAGGCATCTGACTGCAATCCTTTGTACATCAAAGTGAGATTGTTTCGCCTGCGCATTTCATTTCCCACACCAATAAACAATTAGCAATCAATGACCTCAAGCATGTACCAGTATGGGCTGATTTGGCTCTCATCAAGCCGTTTTTTAAATAGCAAAAGGCATAGTGTGGTGCTTCTATGCATTAGCCTATATTGAGTCAAAACGAAAAAGCATTTGCTTATATATCATTTCTATGTTTCCTTTATAATTAGTCTGTTTTCGTACCAATCTGTCAACTTTTAGTATTATTATTATCATCATAATTCACCTAGCCATAAGGAACCGTAGCGATGGAATGACATCAATAAATGAGACATTCAACAACTATTCAAGACTGGATACATCAATAAATTTATTACGTAGCTATGAATCACATTTTTCTAAATTTCCACCCCATTTTAAATTTTGATATAGATTGCTGAGGTTTTCGACAATTTCTTTATGGTGCAAGAATAAATTTCGGTCAAAATAAATATGCTAAAATTTACTACTACACAAATAAAGTTAGCTAAACGCCTGAAAACAATAAGGAGGGATGCAACAATTTTACCCCAGGAAGTAGTAAGGTTTGGAGTAGCTCATCAGGCGTAATAGCCTTGCCCTGAAGTTTTCGCAGTGATTTTGCATTTTTTAGCAAAAGACCAGTTAGAGAGAGGCTGTGCATCCACTGCACATGATTTGCTGTTCTCTCCTTGCAAGGTTGGGCGAGCTTTTCAATGATTTCAAGAACAACTTCTTCAAATTCACCAGCTGCAGCATGGACTTTCTTTGCGAAACAGGCAACAGCTTCAGCCCAATCATTGTCTCCACCAAAACTTAATCCATCTCCAAGAACAACAATATTCTCTTCATCGTCATCCTCATGCTCAGGACACTTGCATATAAGCTCATGCAGAAATGCACCAGCAGCTTTTCTATTTGTAGCATCGGAAAAATCAAACATCGCACCAAGCAAAAGCAGCTGCCGACTCGCAAAACGATGGTTTGATCCTGAAAATATTCAATTAGTCTACTTAAGTATATATAAAACGGTTTTGGTGTGTATCAGAGTTATCCATATAAACATATGCTCACCAGCATTTGTATGAGCTCTGACCAATTCAATATATTCACTAACTGTTGAGGGAAGAATTTTTTCTAGAAGGTCATTTTTATCTGATGCTTCTGCCGCGTACACTTGTGCTTCAGTGCCCGTTGTTGCTGCTGCATCAGAACCTTTTGCCTATTGGGGTAAAATCATAATCTTTAGTGGTATAGAAACAAAAAATGAAACCCTAATAATTGCAAATTAGATTCCAAGGGTAAAATATAAACGCATGATGAAACTAGTAGATCAGAATTTTGATAAGAAAGGCATTCTTATTTATAATTTATTGGTAGCATATTCTTTGTACCAGTAAGATAAGCATTGATGTGCTAGCAGAATTATAAATGTATAGACCTTTAATCACATTAGAGATGGAAACTTGATCCTTTTCTCTTTTTGAGAAATAATAAACCCTACCAGAAATTCACGGAAAGCATACCATGTATACAGACTGATAAAGATCTTGAGGAGGTCGAAATAAGCACATTGCAGGGCAAACACACAAACCAGATAAACTGTATTTTGCAGAAATTATTGACGCTAGCCTACGTTGCTTAGTACTAATAACATAGCAGGGTTAATTTTGACATCTTACGTCCGTTTTGCTCTAATTATTGCATTCATTCAGACCCTATTCCATAGTAAACAAAGTGAGAAAAAACAGGATACACTCGTTTTCTGGGGTTGCACCACCCTAAACCCTAAATATGAAAAGAGGATTTTACTCACGTGCGCTTCTGACTGTAAATGCTTGCAAACAGTCCTCCAGTAAAGAGCAGCCTCTGCTTCCATCAGCTGAATGCCTGGCGGGCAATCAACCGTATCTCCTACAATTAAAATGGAAAACAATAAAGTATACTACACAACAGAGCCAGTTTAATCTTTATTCCTACCTAGCAGTTAAAGGTTCACTTCTTGTGATAGCAATCAAGAAACTATTGTTCTGGAGGGAATAAAATAGCTTAAGTTGTTAAACTACAAGACTGAAGAAACACAGTGACGCAGAAATTCCTATAAATCTTTTTGTTTGCTTTTTAAGCTCGTGCTTCTGAAATATTAAGAAGTCGAATATACGAAATTAGTTAAATGTTTAGCATCATACAAACATGATACATCATGGATCTATATTAAGTAATATTTACCAACTCTCAAGGTAACGAAATAAAAAACCGTTCCAACTGCAAAAGCTGACTAACCTTCTGTCCTGTTACCATTTGACGATATGTACTGCTGGATACTTGCACCATTCTGTACTTTTACTAAACCAGCTTTAAGAAGTGCCTCCATGACAGACTCACTAACTGATTCATAGGTTTCAACATCAAGATACTTCAAAAGTTCTACAGGATTACCATTACAACACTTCGTAAGCCATTCATCTTTCAATAGTTTAAAACATTCTTTTGAGACAGCAAGAGATCGGTCAGCAAGTCCTCTCCGAAGAATTACTGTCCTGAGTTTAATGCTACAGAAACAGGGCAATGAAAGGGAAAAATATTAGCAAGCGTATTTCAGTGACTTACAAATGATAGAAGAAAAATTCGGACAACTTACCTTAAGCTTTGTAGAGGAAACTTATTAGCTAGAACACAGTATGCTGCTTTGCGTACAGATTCACTCACATCCAAGGTACAATCAATGATAACTTGACAGGTTGCAGTGGAAGGTGGCAAAGATAGCACAATCATCTTCCGAACATCCTGCACGCCATTTCAAAATTAATAACGGAAATAATACATCTCTGAATACGCACACACACCAACAATCCTAAATGTTTAGAGCAGATATTTCCCATTCAAAGACAATACATAACATCCGAGACTCCGTAATTAGATTAAAAAAAATAAATAAATGTCGACGAACACAATATGATTTTAGTCAAAATCATAAGACATATATCCCTTATATTCAAATCAATAAAGTAACAGAAAATCAAAATTTTGTGTACATTATAAAGGTGCAGGCTCTGAAATAAGGGTATGGCCGTAGAGCAGTTACAATACAATGCAAAGCCATGCTAATCAATGGCAACAGAATATGATGTTTTCGTCTAAAAGCCTCAGTAGAACTTGCTCCTAATATAATAGAAACCTATTAATATCCCGAACATAAAACCACACAATTGATCCAGATCGAAGTAGGAAACAAAAAGATATCGACATGATCTAATTGTAACACTCACCGCATTCTGTTCTAAAGGGAGCACCTCCAGTAACAAATCAAGGATGTCACTGTTCACAGAGTCGTTCACAAAGCGTGAAAGCGCTCTAATCGCAAAGGTACGCACCACAGGGATCTTGTCTCGTATCCTCACCATCATCCACTCTATCACCTCATCCCATAGCTCACTACTCACTTCTGCGTCATCTGGAAGCCGCAATATTATCTACAGTTCAACAAATCCGAGATATTAACTTTAATTTCAACAATCACTGTACACTCTCATCCTCCATGTAATCATAAAACTTGAAATTGTAAGCATTTTTCACCTCGGTATCAGATTTCATAAAACCATCACTGCAGTCACTGATTTCGTAAAATTTCATGTTGCAAAATATACTAATATGAATAAAATTCAGTAATATGCAGCAAAATAAGAGATTAAATATTGCTCGGAAATTATGAGAATCCGTTACCTCGGAGATTATCTGGCAGGCTCGGAATCTGGCGGTTTTGTTGGATGCCGTAGCGGCAGCTAGGAGGAACTTGAGGAAGTGATCGAGGAACTCGTCGGAGGCGGAGGCGGCGAGGGCAGAGACGAAGGATACGACGCGTTCAACGGAGGCAAGGCGCCTCTGGAAGTCGAAGATAGGAGTTAGGGTTCTGGAGAAGGTGGAAAAGAATAGCGAAGAAGAAGAGGATTTGGATCGGAGAAGTGACAGTTCCTTGAGCTTTCGGTTGTGCGTGGCGTATGATGTTCGAGCCTCATCGAGAATCGCCGCAATTTTCAGCATCAATCGCTTCGCTTCCTCTGTGTCGTTCTCCTCCGTGACTTTCTCCTCTCGAACGGCCATGGCGAAGATGAAGCGAATGCGTGTGAATGAATTTTGAATTCTGAACTCTGAACTGAATCTCAATCGTAGCGTTTTGGTTTTGAATTTGAGCGGGAGTTAGAGTTTTAGTTGTTTTTGGGCCTAAATCAGTATGGGCCTGACAGCATATATGGCCCTTATATTAAAGTTGACTATTACAATTACTTTCTTCATAATTAGATCATTATTTTTCTTTCCTTACACGCACTTATCTTTGCTCAAAATTTTTAAAACAATAAATATAAATAATATATATATATATATATATATATATAAATAAAGTATATGGATTTTGTAGACTTTCCTTCAATCAAAAATTGCTGTGTGAGGTAAATTGGTTTACTTTTATGATCAAGAAGAATCCAATGATGACACATCTTAAATTTATACCATTGTTAGCTAACATTGACCCAAATGCTATCAAACCTTTACATATTTAAAGTGAGATTCAATTCAATTCACATATGGATTCATCACCAAAATCTTTGTATCCTTTATTGAACTATTGCTAAGATAAAGTTAATAATTTGTAAGTATACTTTTCATTATTGATTAAATTTGTTTTTTTAACAGTTAAATTAATTAAAAATCACAAATTTTAGTAAATTTAACTTTGTTTTATTTCCCTCGTATTAATTTATGAAACTTGTTGCCATGGGCTTACTGCGAATGAACATTAATCCCAATTATGTAAGAAGTAGGAGAGTTTCTAACTTGCCCTCTGTTCTTAAGATTTGAACAGGAGTTAAATATTTAAAATTAAAATGATATTATTCACATTAAAAAGTGATGCCGGTCAAGGAGAAAGTATGCTTTGTAGATGAGCTTTATCGGAAATGATACTTTTCTAATGGTCCATGATTCATCCACTCGTAAACTTTACTTTCAATTGGCCATCGATACGGGATAACATTTAAAGTAGTAGAATATGTCATATGGAATCTTCGTATATGGGAATCTGGCTAGCAATAACTAATGTAAACAGAGTTTGGTTCATGGAAAAAATAAATTTGACTTTTTATGTTTAATTAGTTTAGCTATAGAAGTCTAGTCAAGACTTGAGTTTGCTTTCTTCGAAATATATTAAGATTAACTTGTTTGGAGTTTAATAATCCTTCTAGAAATTTAAAAACTAATTTTTAACATTTTTCAAATTTATATTCACCAAAAATATTCAATATTAGATTATAGCTTATAAGAGAAATACATACTTTTCATAGATACATGTCTTATATAATTCAATAATTCAAGTTTTCTTATATAGCTACGTTCGTCATCTAATAAATAAATAAAATATTTTTTAACTTTTAATATTAGAAATCTTACATTCACATATAACAAAATTGTAAACTTTATTTTATAAAATTAAGATTGAGTTAAATTTAAGATTGAGTGAGATTTATTTTTTAAAATTTGATATTAAATTCTATTCTAATAAGGTTGTTGGATAGGTAAGATGTTTAATGAAATTGAGTTAGAATTAAATAAAAATTAATATTCAAAAAATATATATTTTCGTAATAAAAGTATAAGTAAAAAATAAATTAAAATAAATAATGTGTAAGAATAGTAAATAACATTATAGTGTTATTTAATTTCTGAAGTAACAAAGACAGCATTACATAAAAGGGAAGTGTGAAAAGGCAGAAAGGGTATATGAAGGTACACGCATAGTAGATGGACACAAGAACAAAAGCTGGCATTGCCAAATTGACACTACATGCCACATAATTTAGAACTCCAATAACAATAACAAGAGGTGAAGCCATTATCATCTGCTACAGATAATTTTGGCTCCTCGTCACCTCCAACTCCCCCAAGCTTTTTCTATATTTTTTTCTCATCGAGAATGATAAGAACAAAGGCATTTGGTGCTTTCAATGCTTTAGGCATCCATATGGATCGAGTTACCCCAGAAATTTTCTATACGAAAATGAAAACCAACCTCGGTTCTTTAATTTTCTGCACAGTGACAAACATGAGTAAAGACAACAAACAATTAATGATCTCGCTCTAGTTATGTTCAAAGCGTCATTCTCAATGTTGACTTAGCCATAATAACAACAATATAACCAGATAGAAAAAAAATGAGAGGCCAACTAACATATAATAAATTATTTTTCTTCTGTGTAGAAAATACATTCTTTATTTCACAGCAATGGTATTGGATTGCTGTTGCCAATCAACTATAATATAACAATGTATATACTTAAACAGATCTGTTTGATAACTGTGTGTCAGAATTTGTCTGTAAAAACAACTGTCTTAGATTGTAAATGAGATTAAGGGATTAACATGTAACCAATAGACTAAAAATAACTGAACTTATTCAATATCTGGTCGAACATTTGATTTTTAAAATGAGATTCATCTTAAAGATATCTACTTCTAAAACAATTAAAAAATATGTTTGAACAAAGTTGCTTATAAAAAACTATTATTTTATCTCTTTTTAAAAAATATGAAAAAAATGTTATTCAAACGTATGTCTTTAGTAATGCCCTTGTATTCAGTTGCGGAAAAAAGAACACATAAATGATGACAATATTAATGGAAGCATTGGACTATTAGTTAGCCAGCTGCTTTCTCTCATAGTTTTAACGTAATTAAGGAATTATATTATGTTTGTCTTTCTCATCCTTTCATCATCACTTTCGTCATCAATCTATTTATCAATCTATAGAAAAATATGAACTCTTTTTTCTCTCGAAGAAAATCAAACCCTTTTTTATATGGTGATCCTCAAAGAGAAGTTCACAATCATGTTGCATCTAACGTCTACGTTCTTCAATGGCATACATTTTATTTTTTTTCATAAAAAAATAAATAAACATATGATTCCATCGTCATTTAATTGTGGTGGATCATACAATTTATTTAGATTGCAATGGTGGTCTTAATTTATTTAGATAGTTTTGAAAGAAGAAGCAACTAATGGGCAACTTCATGCAACTCTAATCATTCATTCTAGTAAACTATTTGGTTGATAACTAAAAAAAAATTATGTGATGTTAGGACTAGACGCAGCAAATATATTTTTAAGTAATTTATGTTATTGTCAAATTAACAACAACGGGAGCTGAATGACAATGGAATATGGAATAATTCACATAAGAAACTGCGATGAACAATTGTGTCCTTTGAAGACAACCAAATAACATTAAATGAGAGCCAATGTTTCAATGTATTAGCACGAGGTTTTGCATATTTTAAAGATTTGAAAAATATAAATAACTCAGCAGTTGACAGAGAAAAGTATTCTGAACAATTGTATACAGCAGTTTATCATTAAATTTGAGTGATAAATATCTTCACGTATATTCAACACTTTGATTCTGTCCTCAAAATTTCTTCTCTTTCTAATCAAAACCTTTTGAATCACATAAACTGATTTAGCAATTTCACTTCTAGAAATACTTGAGAGTTTTTCCTGAATGGTCTGAATTAATTTTTCAGTTTATATTGGTGCTACTAGAATTATATATGATTCTTCTCATGAATAAAATCAAATTTTGTTTGTAGTAGCCAATAACTATGTTGCAAATTGACTATTTTTAATTAAAATACGTGACGTTTACACCATGCCACGGAAATTATTCACTACCGTCAACTTGAATAAAAAAACTAAAAGGTCAAATTTCATCCTAGAATAAAATATATGCGTTACTTTTATTCCTTATATTATCCTGGGTTGACCCGAATCAATGACAAATTCAATTCAGTTATGTGAATCAACCAATTAAGGACCTAATTGGTTTAATCTGTTTCCTTTTAAAGCGTATTTGATCTTAGAAAATATAAAAAAAAAAACAATTTCTAAAATTTAATAGTTGAGATTTTAAAGAAATTTGATAGACTGAGATCATTTTTAAAATTTGTAGCTTTTTTTTTACTTCCAACGTTCTATTCTTATACTTGGTCAGATAATCAAGGAGTGATTTGAGTGAATAGATGTGTGCATTGTACAAGTGAACAAAGAGAGGTCATGAAGGATGATGTGTGTGTGTTATTTTTATTTATTTTTTAACTGGGAGGGTGAGAAAAGAAGAGAAAACATATACACAAATCATTAATTATAGTACATACATAATCAATCATTTACAATATTTGCACATATTGATTACAATTTTTTTTTTTTTTGTTTTTAGAGTAATATTAAAACAATAATATTTTTTTGCTTATTTTCATCTTCTTCTTTTTATCAAATTAACTCTCTTTTTTTTTCACTTCCTCACATTTATCACGTTATCCCAACAAAGAATTATGGAATCGAAATTAAATTTGCTTCAATTTTCAGAGAATAAAGCATAATCAAGTCTTCTATTAAAAAAAAAAAAAAACTTCATATTCTCAAATTATTTGAGGAACTAAAAATGTTGATGATTCAAGTATGAAAAGTTCTTTGCACTAACAGATTGAGTTTGATACAGAGTATCGATTGAGTTCAGATTTTTTTGCTGAATTTTTTGTGTTGTTCCTTTATTAATACACTGTTCAAAAATTAATATATTTTTAAAATATCAATATTATATTTTGAGTTTAAATTTTAGTTAATTAGATAAGTTTAAAAGCTACTATTTAATTATTTTTTATTTTAGATATATATATATATATATATATATATATATATATATATATATATATATATATATATATATATATATATATAT
>Ga0099825_1004952_pt1 | contig 17335 bp, 7 predicted proteins | sample SiratroredBW_FD_76838 | JGI IMG/M metagenome (GOLD analysis project Ga0099825, IMG submission 76838) | Root nodule microbial communities of legume samples collected from California, USA - Siratro red BW | ecosystem: Host-associated > Plants > Roots > Nodule | place: USA: California | collected...
AAAAAAAATAAAAAAAAAAAAAAAAAAACAAAATTTTTTTCTATTTGGATATTTTTTTTATTTAATTTAATTGAAAAAATCAATCTATATGGCTTGTTTTTTTTTTTTTTTTTTTGATAGCAGATTTTTGTAACAGGATTATGCTTTGTTCTAAAATGTAAATATTGAATTCACACAACAGCGACAGGAACAATTATTTAGGATTCAGTTAAAATGGGTGTTTTCAAGATATGTTGTGTTAGTGGTGAAGTAAATTATGTATATTCAACAGTATGCCAAGTAGGAATGTTTATATGGTTTGCTCTAAGACATTTTTTTATTTTTTTACAATGTAAATAGTTGAAGTATTCCATGTATTATATTTTTTTATTGATAAAAGAAACATTATTTGTCTGAATAACTACAGAGAACAAGAACACGCATCAAGAGTTCGTCAATATTGACACAAGAAATAACCAAATGCTGATACAATAAGACCAATAAGTAACTTGAATGGTGTTGAGAAGGTTCATTGCAAAAGGAAGTTCGGGAACGAAAATCAACGGTAGCGGCAGAGAGACCGATGGCCCAACAATGCATAATGATCGTCGATTTTTTATTACTTTTAGCACTAATTATAAAGAAGTTTCATTATAAAGTAAATATTTTCTTCAAAAACATCACACTTTATTTAATGATGGTTCTCATTAAATTCTGTAAAAAAATGTTGAAATTAGCTTATTTTGTTATCCTTCTTAATTAAGAAAAATATTACTGTATAATGCTACTTTATCTCAAAATGAATTTTATTTACTGCAAATTTATTTTGAAAAGTAGACAAAAAAAAAAAAAAAACCTAAATAACTTAGTCCAATGAAACATGAATTAGTCTTACATAAGCACAGAAAATTGCTATTTGGGATTCACTAACGAAATACAAGAAGAGAGATTGAATGCCATTTCAAAACTTCTTTTAAAAGTTAGAGTATGGTCTAAAAATTTGTGTTTGAAAAGATCTTATAAACAAAACAAATATAAATATAATAAATGATATTTTTATATTAAGCGGTCTATAAGCAATAATATTACGTTTATTAGCAAATGACCAAGTTTCGAAGTTTTTCAAATGTGTATTTTTATACGTATTATCTCATTCTTCCTTTTTTTTTTTTTTTTTTTTTTTTTTTTTTAAAATTTTATTTTTTTTTTTTTTTTTTTTTTTTTTTTTTTTTTTCTGTCTATTTCTCAAAATATAAGTATATGTTGCTATGTACAAGTATCGTTTTATATATCATGCGACTCTAAATCTACAACTTTGAGGAATTTATGGTGAGTTCAGATGCGGTGTAAGAAAAGTATTTGGTGGACACACTCATTTTGAAGAAGAATTAGTTATTAACGAAGGGCTTTAGTGTTCAACTTCAGATCTAGAGTCTATGAAAATGAACTCAGTCCATGAAGTTGCATAGGTAAATAAATTTTTATTTATTTAGTACTTTACCAAGAACCCTAAAATTTCAAAGTACGATAAATCTTTGCAATTTTTGCTGAACAAGTCTCAAGTGAATATCTATACTTATAATCATTCCTAATGATTATACTTTCCCATTATAATCAGAACAAAGGCTTCTCTATAATTACTTGTTTACTTTGTAGTGCTTAAATTAACCTCTTTATATATCACTTGCACAGACATCATAATTACACTTAGATTTCTGTGTTTTGTAGGTCAAATTCAATAAATAAAAATTCACAAGTTTGATGATAAAGTTTTATACTTTCACTCTGTATATTATAAAATTTGACACTAAATTAAATTATTATGTTATTGTTATATGATATTTTATTAAAAAAAAGTAGATGTTAAAAGGAGATAATTGATAAACAATTATGTTAAAATAGAATTTTTCTTATATACGTGTTGATAAAGATGTTTTTATTAAATATTTCTTCTGAAACAAACCCCAATATATATAATAGGACCATGATATTTTAACATTATACACAATTAAGTACAATCATATTTAATACTAAAATAAATTATTATTTAATTATTATATAATATCTTATTAAAAAGAAACTATCAAACGTAATGGTGTGTAGGTTCTTGTGATTGAGGCAAAAGAGAAATGACTGATTCATTAAACCCTATTGAAAAATAATCCCGCAATTAAAGGAACCAATGAAGGTTGTTTAAGCATTTTACTTTGTTCTTATTTTTCTAGTTGGAGCCATAAAGTTGGACCTGTCCTCCGTTGGAGGCCATTAACATAATAGTAAAATATATGTGCCCTCTATGTAACGACTTCATCATCTTCAACTTCAACTATCCACACCTTCACAGATTTTGACACTTTCTATTTTTCCTCTAGGGTGTACTTTTTCCCCATTTCAATACAGAACTAGGTATTCCACGTATATAACAAAATGGAAAACTCTAGTGTAAGATTTCATTTCAAATTAAGGGGGGAAAGGATATTAAAGGATTAAGGTCCATGCATAGGTCATAGGCATTACTTAATTGCTTATTATATCTAAACTTACCTTCCTTTCCATTCCAAAAACTTCAAAATACGACAGTATATGTAAGACTTTAAAAAATAAGTTAGACTTATCGCAAAATTTAAGAATAGTTATTGTATGAAATAAGCTACAGTAAAGTATTAACTTATGGAACAGTCAACTAGTCTGTCGCATCATTCGAATAATTTTTTTTGCTCTCAAGGGTTTTGTTAATGTTATCAAATGATCACCTATATCTGGAATAATTTCAATTTCTTGTAATTACAGATGCTACCTTCTTTTACTTTTCTTTTTTCCTGAATTTGAATCTTTTGGATTATCCGTGATATTTTGCTTTCGAAGAAACCTTTGTATAGGTCTAAAAAATAAAAATCATAGTTGAAAAAAGGTTAGTATGTTCTTTAGCTCAAATAAAGAATTTATTTATCTTTTAAGTAAGATCTAAGATCAAATAAAATAAAAAAAAAAAGTAAGTGGGAGAATCATAATCGAGTTTATTTTTGTTCCTGTTCCTGTTCATTCGCTAGAGAAGAAATGCATAATAAAAAAAATTTGTTTTCTATTCTGAATTTCTGCCTTCTATTCTTATTTGTCATTAACACTATGCATGCTACAGGGTTAAAGTACCAACAAGAGTAAGAACACATGGCTTTTGTTATATCTGTTTCTGATCCAAACTCACTTTTATCTGTGTTCGTGAACATTTATTTTTCCTTCACTTTTTCATTTCGGTATAACAGTTTTCCTCAGATTCCATAGGGTTATCACTAAGTACTTATTTGTTATTAACTTTATGCATGCTACAGTTTATTCGGATCAATCAAAACACTTAAAATACTTTAGATGATAATTTTTCATAAAGAATTATGAAATGAAACATTTTATCGTGATCGACTTGTTACCAACATATCACTAATTGAAATCTTCAATTGGAGTCAGGTATTATTATATTTTCAATTTTATTAATAGCAATTGGTATTTTTGGTATTAAAAAATGTAATATGTATTTATATATTATAAATAAATAGAATTTACCTTTTAATATAAAAAACATTTTGTTGTTTAACAAACACTTTCTTATTCAAATATTTGTCATTGGTTCTAAAAGTAGTTGCATCTAAACGTGGAAAAAAAAAATAACGGAAATAGAGTAATGGTGTTTTTTTTTTTAATCACGTTGGTGATCTGTGATGGATTCGCATCCATCACAGTAGAAAGAGGTTGCAAATCACATTAAATCAAAAGTAAACTTTTATTTTTTATTGAAAGGTATAATAGCGTCCTCTATCATGATCAATTCATTATTCAAATAAGAACCTTTTATTTATTTTTAATCAAGAAGACTTTTAATTTATATAGATTGCGACTAAAATGATCTTCTTGTTTATAAACATCTATTTCATCTTTCATGCAACCTTTTGTTTAAGATTCATTCATAACATTTAATTATATTATCATTTATCATGATATATTAACTCAGTTGACAGCGATAAGTTTATTTTTAAATTAACATATTTTAAAAAAAAAAAAAACCTTAATTGTTAATATCAATCTCTCTTCTAATTTATTACTTTTACAATATTTATTTTTTAATTATAGATATTCTACTCTAAAAATAATATAATTAATACTAGAAATATTACAATAAAGTCTTATATGCAAATTCCACAAAATTATATCACCATTCCACTGTAATTACCTTGTAAAAATCAAAATCATTATATTCTACTGTTTATAAAAGTATACACATTTGAGAAAAAAAGGTGCATAAACGTATTTATGAAACGACCAAGTTATAAAACTCCTCATAAGATGATAAAAACAACTAAGGACGATAAGGAAAAGAAGATCACAAATATCAGTACGATGAAATAATGATTCTGCTAAATGCAATTCAAATAAATTCCAATTTGTTCCGGGCAACATTTGACGCCCACACCTATAAACAAATCTGTACACGAAAAAACGAAAAACAACACCAAAATCAAGAAACAAGAATCGACCGAAGCAGGGAATGGAAAACTCAAAACTGTGATTTAATTTCAGTTTTGTTTCGCTGGTCTCACAGAAAGGATCCCTCTTTGATGACGTTTCGGAATGTGAGAAAACAGAAAACACTTGAAGGAGTCTGTGTTTGTACGTAGATAAATGATGAACCTAGTTTTCATTTGATCTGATATCAAACAACTTTGACTTGTATGGTATGATTGATGATTGATTATAGATGAAAGAAAAGAAAGTTGGAATTTGTTTCCTTCAAGAACTGTTTGGATAAGAAGCAAGCAAGTGCCCAGGTATGCAAGGCGAATTCTTCCACGCTTTGGCGTGCAGTTTCAGAATCTCCTTCGCTTTTTCCTTCGCCTTGTTCCCGCTATCCACCTGCAGCACCAAGCAGAGCTTCGCAACCACCCCCAGCTGCACCATCTCCTGCAACAAGCCGGGCGTCGCCGAGAATCTACACACCGCCAGCAGAATCTTCGCCGCCCTGTCGTTCGCCATCGTCGACACCCTCAGAATCTTCTTTGCCACGATCGCCAACCCCGCAGCGTGCGCCAGCAACTCCGCCCGACCGTCCGCGCTCTGGCACAGAATCTCCAACAAAACGAGCATCATCTCGCAGGGCTTCCTCTCCTTGTATTCCAGAAGAAGCTCCACGATCACCGGCACCGCCCCGGCCTCCACCGCTTTCACCCTGTTCCTCGCCCACGGACACACCTGAATGAGCGTCTGAAGCGCGGCCTTGGAACCCTTCTGGGAAATCTGGTCCTTCAGAACTTGAACCAGTTCGATGAACAGTTCCGGTTTTAGGTTACTTAACTGCACAGGATCCGCCACTTCTGACAACGACTTCAGCAGAAAAACCGCGTAAGCGCGTGACTCGTAGATTCCTCTCTGCATAACCTTGGTTAACGAGTGTACAAACTCGGGGTGACTCAGTAGAGTCTTCAAACCCGTTTCGGATAAATGAATGTTGTGTAATAAGCTCAATGCTTCATCGGCAACGCTAGCTTTCAACTCCAGCTCCACGTCATCGTCTAAACTCGAGTTTATGGTGTTGGTTATAACCGAAGCTAGGAATTTAACCGCGCCTGCGGATTCGATGGAGCGTTTGTTGGTTTGGGACTCCGAAGCGATGGATTTGAGGGTTCGGAGGCACTGGAGCTGGAGGTTGGGGGAGCCGGAAGCGTCTTTGAGGAGGTTCTGGATGACGGTTTTGTCGACGGGAGACTTGGGCGTTGGGATTCGTTGGACGCCGTGGGAAGCGTTGACGGTGCACCAGGCCTGGATGAGACGGCGGAGGGTGTGGTTGGGAGTGAGGTCTGGGAGGAGAGGCTGCTTGGTAACGGGACACGTGTGGTTGTTTGAAGCGAAGAGCCATTTCTCGATGCTGTGGCGGTCGTAGGTGATTCCGGTGGAGACTGTTACGGGGTCCTTCATGAGTTGGAGGGAGATAGGGCAGAGGAAGAAGGGAGGCACGTCGATTTCGTCCATTTCCAATTGAATCGATGAATGAATGAATGAATGTGATTTGGGAGAAGAAGTGTTGTTGAGGAAGAGAGAGAGGAGGTGGTGGGTATTTATAGGGTTCAAATTGGGGAAAGTCAAACACGGAAAAATGTGCCACCACCTTCTGACGAACGACTTTTCCAATTACTATTGGATGGGATGGGACTCAACAAAGTCAACTTGAACCAGCCAACACCAGGTTCAGTTTTTGGCACAAGTTGCAAGCAAACCAAGTGCTTTCATTTTAACCATTCTCCTTCCATGCGAATGCATTTAAGACAGTTACAACCGTTTCATTGGCGGTTTTGCTTTATATTTTCTGTCCATTTTTTATATATTAGTGTATTAAAAAAATTGTTTTAATATATTTTGAATCTTAAACATTAAGGAATCTTCTTAGAAAGGATTGAATGAGCTTTGCAAGATTAATTAATTTATACTTTTCTTTTATGTTCATGGATGTATTTATTTCTTTTATGTAAAAATGTATTCCTCTTTTATATGTTGAAAAAGTATGTTTTGATGAAGTATACGTTAATAGGATATATTTGGATAGTGAAGTTAAATAAGGTGTAACTAAGGGAATATATGTCTAATCTATGAAAAATTCGTACATCTAAATACTAACTATTTATAATGTTTTAATGGAATTTTTACTTGTATAGGTCTTGGTCATATTTCTAAAACAGTTTTAAAACTTCATTAATGTATAATCATCTTACTACTTATCCAAGCGTTATCTAACATAGGTTCAAGATGGGTTAGATTATCTGTAGGTGGCCAAAATCTTCTCAATACAATGTTTGTATACTAGCCTCTCAAGGTCGATAAAGGATGAGTAATAAAAAGTTGAAATAAAATTATTTTCAGTTAATGTATTAATTCGATCTGTACACTAGTCCCTATGCTTAAGGATGGATGAGTCAACAAAAGTCTTTAACAAAGAAAATTATTTTTCTTTAACCAACAAAATGTTAGCTTTATTTATACATTATTCCTTATGATCAAGAGAAAATTCCCGTGACATCGCTTATATATGGTTGTCTCACTCTGCTTCACTTCACTTTTTCTTTACTGTTTTAACTTTGCTATATTCTTCTTCATATTACAAATATCATGGAGGTTGCTAACCCAAAAAATAAGTTGTTCAACCAATTTTGAATGAAATGCACTGCAAATCGAGAAAGAAAAGAAAATGGCCAAGGATTCCTAATTGTGGTCTTTCATGAACTCTAGACTAACTAATGCAAGTGCTTCAAAAATATTTTCACGGTAATTTAAATAAAGTATAAATGTGATAATAAATACATAATTAATTATGAGCTCATATCTTAAAATATTTACTTATTCATGATACTTTATTAATTTTTTATTAATATGGGTCTTTGTTATACATTTAAACTGCTCTGAACACCTGATTACTTGATTATTTATTTAAGTTTTGTAACCTGAATTGAAGATGTATTACATTTCTGTATGAATGTAAGTGATCGAAATATCCTAGGTCACAAAGTGCATGTTCTTTACACATATATTATCCAATAGTTTGAAAAAAAAAAATAGCATTCATCAATGGAGAGATTGAAAGGATAAAACATCGAAAGTTATAATAAATAAACTAAAAGCTTATTTTAGGAAAAATATTTAATCACTTCTCATAGATTAATATTATTTATGAAATAATAGATTAATTTTTATTAAAATATTACGAATAAGTTAAAGTATTTTGAAAAGTCAGGGGAGACAAATGTTCTCAGTACACCCTACTCTAAGAGCGGTTCTAACGGTTACTTTTTAATTTTTGAATTATGCTGAATTAGTAGTTCAATGCCTTTGTTAGACTTCTTTGTAACCAATTTTTTACTTCTAAGAATTTTTCTTAACTACATTTAAAAAGATAACACTGCCTGAAACCCTTATACATATCAATTTTAAATTGAAATATAAATAGGTAAAGATGGTTTGAATGAAATTAAATAGGTCATGCACACAGAAATTTGTAATTAGAGTTTTTTTTTTGTAGCATTTATGATTTACAACTTTGACTTTGTTTTAAAGTTGTATTAGTTGGTTTCTCTCTCCATTGTCTAGCTGGAACTCATGCAGGCTTCTTAAATAGTATTAAACGTTAGGATTTGACTTTTGGGTTTTGGCCTACATTAAAATATAGGAACAAAGAAACATTGGTGGGAACCTGAACAACATTATAACTTCCATCACTTGAAATGCAGTATTCTTACTTACACAGTTACAGTTGTCACAGTTGTTGAACTAAGAACATGTTGGTTTTTCTTTTTTATTTTCCTCTCATCAATACAAATAATTAAAATAATAATTTTATCTAATAAAAACTTGGATACGTGTCTTTGACAATTTTAATTAACTTGCCTTTTTTCTGAATATTACACTTTTTTTTTTCTTTTTTACAATTTTCTTATCACAAAAATTTAAACTTGGTAGTACCTATTCGTTTTTATGCTTCAAGTTATGTGAAATCAGTGAAATATATATATATATATATAACTGAAAAATGTGATGGATCCATCCATAACAAAAGAAAAACTAAATCTGAAAAAAAAATCAAAATTTAAAAAGTAAAATAATGGGACGCATTGATGATATAACAAAAACGGAAAAGAAAAGGATAAAAGGAAATATAAGATAAATAAATCTGAAATACAATCGAAATTTGACATCATTATATTTAATTTTTGTTTTTCAACAATTTATATATATATATATGTCAATATAGGTCGAATTGCTATGTTAAAACCTATATATTAATTTTTAAAATAGTGTTTAAAATGACGATATAAAAAAAGTAACATTAATTTTTTTTATTATTTATTTATCTTGCAAATTTTTTTATTTCAATCTTTTTGTTTGAGAACCTAGAAATTAGTTTTAAAATAACAGTATCTAAAAAATTAGAAAATAGTTTTAAAATAAAAGTGATATTAATGAAATGATATAGAAATATTTTATCGTTAAAATAAAAAGTTTATATAAATAAAAAAATTAATTATTTAAATATCATTTTATAAAATCGACATATTTTTATGATAGAATTCTTTTTACTCTTTTGCCTTTTCTTTATAATTATATAATTATGATCTTATCTCTCATCAGATTCTCAAACTCTCTTATTAAACTCATGATAACAATTAGAGTAAGACTATTCAATCAGAATTTTAGATTGAGTAAGTTTATCTCTATTCCATTTTTTTAATTAGTTTTTAAGTTTTTATAATTACCTGAGTGTGTTGCATGTGACATTTGAGACTTCAAAATTAGTCTTTATGTTAGTTATAGATTCTGGTGATATAGTTAGATTGTTAAATATTAACTATGTGGTGTAGATAGACTATCTTTGTGATCCTCTAGATTTTTGGAGCTCTTTTGAAATTAGGTAAGGGAAGTTAGATGGCGTTGGACGCCATCTCAGATGTGTCGAGTGCATTTCAGTGCAGGTGCTCTTAGTTGTGACCTGCACCAGGCCAATATCCTGGGAACACGACTCTATTTCTTTTTTATCCCTTGATTCTTCAAATTATACATGGTACATATGTTTTCTTTTAAACACTTATTGATCTAAATTACTCACATATCTTGTGATAACTTGTTTTGGAATGTTATTGAATTTAAAGTTGAGTGCTTATGAAGATGTAAAGATGATTTGAATGAGTTTTGAAAGGAATGAGATGTGCATTTGAAAATAAAAGATATATAGGTTGTGATGTATGATATGATATTAATTATGTAATGTGTGATGAAACATAGTATCTTCAAGAAATAAAAGATACATGTGTTGAGATTGATTAAGATGTGTTTATGAATTTGGTTAATAAGGAAACATTCTGACTCTACTGGTATATTGGAATCAGGAATGAATCATATAAATAAAGATTGTCAGGTAGTGAAAGTCGAATGAGATTTATATGATGGCATCACAAAGTAAAAAAGATTTGACATGACTACATCATATGGAGTAACCCTTTCATATAAGTTTGATGTGATTCATTTGGGTTGAGGGCTACATTTGGGAGTCATATCATAGGTACAACCCTCTGAACCTTATTGAAGGTATGAGTCTTCCGAAAATAGAATTAAATATTTTTGTTTATGAGTCAGTATTTGTATAACGTGAGTTAGAAAAATGATAATGATAGTGTATAAGATGATTGATGAATGTTTAAATTGTGATATTTTGATTGAGATAGAAAATTAAAACTTTATACATTTTAAACTCTCTAACTTATCACTTTTTTTTTTTTATGTTATGTTTATGTTGTTTTTAAATCTCCTATAATTATACATTACTTGTGAGTAAAGAATTTAGATATTGAGACTCCTCTTTATATTGATGAAGAGCATAATCTCTTCTTTGTAAATGTTTTACTTTTATTATATTTTGTAAATTTAAAATTTATAAATATGAATATATTTTAAACTGCCTTATAAACATTATATATATATATATTATTTATTAATTATCTATAGTTGCTTCAGGAAATAAATTTTAGAGATGTTATATTTTTAATCATCTCATTCTTTCCTTACTTTTTTCTTTTTTTTTTATAATCATTTTATGTTAATCATTCTTTAATTAGATAAGAATGCACAAACTAACACATTTTACATTAATTATAATCATATCTGAAACAGAAAGTAACATAGAATGTTTAGATTAACTATGTTTTGAAAAGATTTATAATTTTTTTCTAATAAAAATTACATGTTAAGTAGAAAAGGTTTTTTCTTATTATAGAAAATCCATGTTAAATAATAATATATTTTTATTAAGTATTTCTAGATGTAAAACTTAAAATTTCACACCAAACTATGTGTTTTTATTTATTTCTATATGAGTATATTTCCGTAAAAAAGTATTTCTTATTAATTACTTGATTCCCAAATATTATGTTAAGATTACTCAGGCAACCTATTTTTTTTTTATTATTCGTAGGTCGAATTGGTGCACTCCTTCTATTGTTATTATCTTAGTCTCTTAATACTATATGATAATATTATCATATCTGAAGTGTTACTTTCCATCTCAAAAACTCCTTTTTTATTTTTTTCTTTTCTTCTCCAACTTCTTGATCTCTCTTTTCCACGTTCTTAAGAGACTGAATTATTTGCTTTTGTTAATAATCATAACTAGCGGTATACTTAGATAAGTTGACACCTTGCATTTAATAAACAATGCGTGTATACAGCGTATAAGAAAAATTGGAATTTACATTTTTTTTTTCAATAGCTCTGATATCCTCAAATGTATATTTTTAAACATATGTCACTTTAAAAGTTATAAATACATTAGTTGACCTATTTAATTAATTGTTTCATGAGTGTGAGTGTGGAATTTCGCACACAGAAATTCAAGAAAGACTACTATCATTATATCTAAGCAATCCAAGTTTTAAATTAAAAATAAAATAAATAAAAGAGCACAATAAACATCTTTATAATAGAGAAAGGATCACTAAAAAAAAATAATTACAAAAAAATTCATATATAACTCTTCTTTTACAATAGTTTATACATAATTTTAAAAATATTAAAATTTTATTGATTACCAGTGTTACAATAAAGAAAAATTGATTTTTTCCGTCACTAAATTTTAATTTAGTTCCATAATTGGACAATAATCTCTTGAAGTATTATCCTCAAATATGTTTACTATATTGTAAAAAGAATATAAAAAACACAGACACAAATAAGTAAATGAGAATAAAACTTGTTTGAATTGAAAATTGTTGGAGAGGATTATTCTTTAAACATATTCAAACGTGCATATTTCATATTTAGATGGATACATGCTTATCTTTTTTCCGGCATATTTTTAAAATAAACACCACGTTATAAAAGTATATACATTATAACAAATAGCAGAAAGCTGGAATCAAGCACGCAAAATCTGACTTTTAGTTGTTATTATTTTACTAATCAAGCAATGCATGATATGTCACTGTTTAAATTTATGTTAAACTTATTTTTATAAGATATTTTTAAATGATATAGGAAGAAATAACATTACACGTCTTATTAAAAAAAATACTACGTCTCTCTCTCTTTCTCTTTATATATATAGACACAAACACACTGCAAGCAATCTCGTTTTGGAAATAGTCCAAAAAATTGAGCAAGAAAATGTCTGCTAGATATATGCATAAAAGGTTGTCAATTTTGCAACCAGTTTTTTTCTGTAATTTGTTTCTTCAACAACATACCTGATATACAGAAAAAGTCAACTTTACTCGTAGTTTTTTAATAGACGCATCTTATCTGTTGCTTTGGAAAAAATATTTAGTAACAATGATAAATTTAAAATTAAGATTTAATTGAATTTTTCATTATATAACATTTTCAATTTGATCAAATTATATTTTACATATGTATGATGGGCTGAGTGTGATATAATACAAAATACATATTTATTATTTTTTAATGTATTTAAAATATAAAATCTAATCAAATTGAATATAGTTTAATTAAATTCAACGTAATCTTGAATAAACATGTTTGATTGAATAATAAATATTTAATAATTATTTATATTTTTTATTTATTTTAAATAAATTTTTATTACCTTAAGTCTAAAAAGTATCTAAATTCAAATCAATCTTATATTTACTTATATGTAATATATTTATATTTTTATATTTTTTTTTCTGAGTTCTTTGTAAGCAAATCTTCTTTTATTGTCTTCGATCCTAATTATCTCTCGAAGTCATAATTTAATTGGTAAGACAAATTATTTTCGTTCACCTTGTAAAACTAACATTTTTTTCTGAGAAAAACATTTTTTACTTTTTTTTACTTGGAGCTTTCGTCCTAGCAATGAAGTGATAACATATATATAATAATTTAATTTGTTTTGGTCAAGTAATAAGTTCAAATTAATAAAAAAAATTCACTTAGAAAATATTGATCAAAATAACTGAAAAACAGGATAAAAATCGATTGGCAAGTCAGTAAAAAAATTCAATGCAATATCTTTTTATGTTTTTTTTAGTTATTATTATTGTTATTATTATTATTATTATATTGATTATGTTTCGATTCAAGTGCGATTTAACGGCTCAACCTTAAATTAATATTTTGTCGTTATAAAAACATTAATAATTCATAGTTCAACGATAAAGTTTTACATCTAATAGAAAACGATAAAGTTTGTTGATGTATATTTTCTGTCTCTCTTTAGATAAAAAAAAATTATGAGTGTAATCTAACCCTAATCTATTAATTTTACTATAAAAATGTACTTTAACCAAATATAAGAGAGTAATTTTAAAAAAGTTTACGTTTTGTTATTACTTTTCATTCTTGAAAATATAATTATTATATATATATATATATATATTAAATAAATGTTAAAATAATAGCAATAATGTGCCAAATTAAAGTTATACTATTTATCAAAAAATAATAAAACACAAGAACGTGATCATAATCGCACTTTGTCTATAGAACCAAAATTATGAACTCAAACATATATACAAAGAAAATATTTTCGTAACAGAGAAACACTCAAATTTCATCATTTTAGTCTTTGACCTCATGATGAGATCTCTGAAGTATTAAACAAAGAATTTTTAGGTTGGTTGGGTCATTATCACTTGATCTTGAACTAGTACACGTATAGAAACTGTTCTAAATGAAAGTACTTTGATGAATTATTCTTATATGAAAGTGTTTTTAGAAGATAATATTAAATAAGAGTGCTTTTAGGAACACATCTCACTCTTAGTCATGATCTTATATATTGAACATTTAATTTAATTTTATAGTTTTTTAATATATTTCTTAATTTTAATTTTAATTTTATTTCAAAATTAATTTAAAAAATGTTTCCCAACTATCTTAAACAGCTCCCTTTTTATTTTAATCCATACCTTACTTTTTTAATCATTTAAAATATTTTTATCTTTCTTTCTAAATTAAATTTTCATATACTTTTTTAGCCGCAATGATTAAAAATAATTTTGAATTTTACTACTATATATTGAAGTATATTTTGTATGTTCAAAATATGTATTTAAAAGCCAGTCATACCATTTTATAACTTACTGATTAAATTAAATTATACTGATGTGTTTTATAACATTATAAATTTATTTTAATTATATTTATTTGTTATCATTGAAGTACTTTGACTTCATTTTACATTTGATCCCATATTTTCACAATCTTTTTTCCTTTTTCTTCCTAAAATTCAAAATTTATACTCTCTCCTTAAAAAAATTTATTGACACTAATTAATAAAAATATAAATATTATTAACAATATGCCGTTCGTAATTCATATAAAATTTATAACCATTATACAGAAAAATGTTGGGATCGTATTATCATTATTTTTATTCTTATTCTTATTATTATTATTATTATTATTATCTTTATTATTATAATAATTATATTAATAATATTAATAATAATAACATGAATAATAATAATATTATTACTAATATAAATAATATTAATAATAATAATAATATAAAATAATTATAATATTAGTAATATATTTATGATTTTGCCCGTGAATATATAAAAGGTTTGATAATTACATCTTATTGTATAACTTAATGACAATTTTATTATCAAAGTTTACAACTCAATGTCAAATTAGTTCTGGAAAATATATAACTTATTATCAAATTAATCTTTAAAAATGACATGTCAATAATAAATAATAAGTCTCAACTTTAAAAATAAATTTAATGTTGGTACTTTTCACGTATTCATGGACTAAATCAGTTTTTTTTCAAGAAGAAAATTGTAATTGATTTACACATTGAAAGAGAAAAATGATGATCAAGAGATTTTTACTTTTTAAAATGAAAAAAAGTATAGCTTATAAATGAACAAATAGAAATATAAATAACTTCATTGATTTCTATCTTTTAAATAGAAATATACCGAAAAATATAAATAACTTTTATACTATAATTCAAATAGAAATTGTCATTATGATAACTTTATTGATTTCATAATTGAAAAACACTTCTAAAACCCATACCTACCTATTTATCATAATCTTTTTATTGATTGATATATGTATAAAACTTAAATTCCTTTAAAATATAAATTTAAAACACAAAGAATCGTTTTATTTTTCCATTTTCATTCAAAATACATACAACGTACCAAACTCTTTTAATATGACTAAATAGAATTAATCAAACCCTAAGGATATGCAAGCTGTAAGAAATAACAAGCCTAACTGGTCAATAATAGGGAGTTTGAAACTTTTGACACATCTTATATAGAAAATGTCAACATCAATTATGAATTAAATTTGAAAAGTTATAAATTAACAATATTTAAGAGATACATTAAGTATTCCTTCAAATAAACATGATCTTAACACATTTTTTTCTTTTTAACTTGATGTTTTTCTTCCAGTCTCTTTTATACATGTACACAAGCAAAAGAAAAATTCATACCCATACTCTGCACTGGATCAGGAATTGTGTGTTTCTTACACTTTGAGTTACACTGTGAACATTTACACATCTTTTTTGATTCAACAGGAAAAAACCAGCATTGGAAAAAGTGATGATGATGATGGCGGTGATGCAAGTTATGGATGTCGGCCATGAAAATGGTGAAATGTATCACATGTTGGTCAATGTGTGGTTAAAAAGACAACCCTGACATGTGAAAGCCGCCACAAAGTCTAAACCCTAGAGAGGGCCAAACCATGATACCATAACTGTTTCCAACGCAACTTTTTGGCATTTGAGAATTTTTTTCAATGATATGAAAGCTGACAACAAAATTTAAATTTCTAATATTTATCTATCAGTAACCCATAAAATAAAGTTTTTTTAAGATATATTTGAATTTGTAAGGTTTACTTCTTTCAATTGTGTTATATATTTATTAATTACACATATTGTGATTTTACAGATTATTTATTTTATTAATTACCCAATATAATTGGAGTCATAATCCTAGACCTTTCTGCCTCAATTTCTTCAGGTATAATTGTTTTTTCGAAACTTATTATTTTCAAAGAAGATAAAATTTATATATATATATATATATAAATTTATTCTAATTTTTTATTTGAAATAAAATGATTTTGTAATTTAAAACACCATTTCAATTTTACTATCATTATAATACAATTAAATTTGTATGATGAATTCATACCACTTTAATTTTATAATGACAGTGAATTGATAATAAAATAATAATGATAATATTAAAAACAATGGTATAATTTTATTTATAATAATTATTATTATAATAATGTAAACACAATTATTATTATAAAAATAATACTATATATTATTCCATTATAAAAGCAATAAAGAATATTATTATAATTATAATATTATAAATTTTATACCAATAATTGAATAAAAAATATTATCATAGTATCATAGACTTAGCATAATTATAATTCCTTATGCACGATTTGTACGCGTCAAAGCTTCACAGGTTGTTGTATGGCTTCAAAATAATTATACTTATGTATGACTGAATGCTTGTCTATTTTATATTTTATTTTTAGAGTGGACTTTTAAGTTTAATAATTTAATTATAAGCTAGTAATGAAGAAAATAAAAATAAAATAGCTTAACTAGCGTATTCTTGAAATATTTACGAAAATAAATTACAAGTTATAAGAGTGTACCAAACAAGTTTATTTTAGTGAGTAATGAAAGTAGCTTTTGACCTATAGAGAAAGTATAAAAAAAAGGGGAAATAAAGTTGCAAGTCACTCTAACATTAACAGTATATTTAATTTAAGCAAGTATTTTTATATTTATGTTATTACCTTTAATTAAACAATAATTATTTTTTTTTTAAGTTTGCAAAGGAAAATAATAATTTTTAACTTTTTAATATTTGTTTTATAAAATTTAAAAACAAAAACAAAAACAACAAAAATAATAATAATATCCCATGGTTGTTAAAAAAAAAATATTTTCTCAAACCAAATTACGTTTAAAATTTTACATTTTAGAAATCTTTAAGATGGAATTATTTTTTAAAATATACGACATTTTATTAAAGTAAATAATAATACTAGTTGAGGAATTTATTAAAATAAAGTGTGTAATGTTAAGTAGTTAACAAACGGGAGATTTTATGAAAATAAAGAGGGCAACACTGGAAGAAAAAATTATAGCTCAATCCTTATTTTAAATAATACTAAACAAGAGAAATAGTATAAGACGGTGGATAAAAGTATTTTAAGTGTAATTTGTTATTTTTCAGAATAAATATAATTTATGATATATGATTGATCAAATAATATATATATATATATATATATATATATATATATATATATGTGTATGTGTGTGTGT
>Ga0099825_1004954_pt1 | contig 17325 bp, 5 predicted proteins | sample SiratroredBW_FD_76838 | JGI IMG/M metagenome (GOLD analysis project Ga0099825, IMG submission 76838) | Root nodule microbial communities of legume samples collected from California, USA - Siratro red BW | ecosystem: Host-associated > Plants > Roots > Nodule | place: USA: California | collected...
ATATATAAATTTTATATATATAGAAAAATTTATTTTTTTTAATGTGTATATAAATATTCTTTATAGAAGAGAAAATATATATATATATATATATATATATATATATATATATATATATATATATATATATATTAAACTAATCTAGAAAATTATTTGATAAGAATTACATCTAAATTTTCTTTTGTCGGTTTGTCTTTTGGGTTCATTGAATCAATCCAAACAAATTTAATGAAGTTTGGTAATCCTATCAGTAATGATTAGGATGTTGAAATAAAACATGCAAAATGAATAAACACTTCCATTCATTGTCAAAGGCACTTTTTGGTATAAATCAGAGACACTTTTGTCGGTATAAAACAGAGATATTTTGGTATAAATCCGCGTTTAATCCTTCAATACTGTAAATATTAATATTTTAATCTTTCTTTTCTCTAAACAAAAAAAAAAAAAAAACTACTAAATTATCTCATATTTATAATTTTAAAAAAAAAAATAAAATTTATTTAAAAAAAAAAAACAAAAAAAACAAAGAAAAAAAAAAATATATATATATATATTTTATAAAATAATTTTATATATATATTTTATATATATATATATATATATATATATATATATATATATATATATATTTATAAGTAAATTTTCTCCAAGCTAGAATGAACTTTTGTACACTGATTAAAAAATGAACTTTTCACTATCTACATTAAATTTACAACGTTAAAATATTGAAATCATTAGTCCAACACTTATTAATATATAACAAGCTCTTCTATTGAAATGCATTTTATAAATTTTGGAAATAATGTCAAATATGGCAACAATTAATACAAGTGCTATTTATTTTTAAATTTGACAGAATTTAATAAAGACAGTGCAATCCAAACTGACATGAACTTTTTCTTTGATTTATTAAATTTCCATCATAAATAGTGGTAATTGTCACTATTTTTTAGAAGGTATTTAGACCTTTTCATCCTCATTTTCATCGTTTTTTTTTTTTTCCAATTTGCAGCATTTTTCAAATGACTCTAATTATCTCATTCAGTTGCATCTTTTTTCTTGAACATATTTTCGTATTATTCAATTTTTTTTCTCTCCTACTTCCCTGCACATGTTCATGGTTTTTCCCTGCTCATTTCAATGACTTTTCCTCCCATTAATTTCTTCACTCATTTTTATTTCAATTTATGACTTTCAATACAATTTATAAAAAAAAAAGTCCTACTCATTTTCATAGTTTTTCATATTTATTTTCTTTACTGCTCGTTTACGTTATTCTTTTCTTGCTCATTTGTGTGTTGTCATATACATAAGTTTAGCACAACACCATTTGTAAAGATTGTTTTTTTTTTTTTTATATTCATACGAAGAATTCGCAATGAAATAAAATAATCATTAAATAGTTTAAAACAAAATATTTTATGGCATTCAAACCTTGCGCTTGGATTTTTACTATACTTACAACATTTTAAGTTCTTTGTTGTGGAAATTTGAACATATTGGCATAAATACATTTTAGGAGACTATATATTTATAAGAAAAGATATATAAGAAATTTTAAAACTAAAAGGTATTAAAAGATAAATTTAAGTTTAATTTATTCTCATAAAATTGACTTATAGTATATAATTATTTTCATTTATATATTATAAATTAGTCTTATTTCTAGTTGATATAGAATTTTTAATATATTCTTTGAGACATAAACATCTTATAAGTGAAATTAGATATTTGAAGGTGGTTCAAGAGCGATCCAATGATAGATGACACAACAAGTCCAATAATTCTCGTTAAAATAAGCTATAATAGCATAATGAATTTAAGTTTTTTTTTCAAAATATATGAATAACGAGACTTTTAGAAGGAAATTAATATCAATTATGTTATTATGTGTTTATGACAAAATCTAACTTGTCATCAATTTTATTATTTTGTCTGTGACAAAATCAGGGTGTAATATTTTTATTTGTTTTTTTTATTATGAAATAAATACCATATTATGAAATGAAGAGATAAAAAAAATGAACAAAAGATATGAGAATGAAAATATTTTATTTGTTTTTCTATTAAGAACAAAAGTAAATAACTAAATATATACAAGCAGTGTACCTATTATGGGTTTAGCTAAATAAATAGAAAATAAATAAAAATACACTCTAATTCTGTCATAAAAGATAAAATAATAGAATTGATGACAATTTGATTATGTCATAAAAACAAAATAATATAACTGATATTAGTTTCTTTCTAGAAATCTCCTATCCATATCCTCTGACCCCCTGCAACCTAGGGAGCGATGGGATCTAGTTTGAAACAAATATTCTAGAAAGATTCAGGACTTAAGACTTTTATATAAATGTCAGCTAGTTGCTCTGTGGTAGAAATGAGAACCAGATGGATGAGACCATTCTTCAATTCTTCTCTAGTAATGTGGCAATCTATTTCTATGTGTTTCGTAGGCTCCTGAAATACTGAATTTGTTGCAATGTATCTTGTTGAGTCATTGTCACAATATAAAAGAGACGATGGCTCAAAAGGGACTTTGAAATCTTGAAGAAGATAAATTAGCCATTGAATTTCACATGTAACATGAATGGCCATTACCTTGTATTCGACTTCACAAGAATTCTTTGATATTGTTACTTGCTTCTTTGATTTTCAGGATATGAGAGAATTCTCAAGATACACACTAAAATCAATCACTAATTGCCTTGAATCACTCTAGGTGCCCCAATCACTATGACAAAAGGCTGGGCAAAAGTGTTAGAAGAGAAAAATAAGCCAAGAATTGGAGCTCCTTTAATATATTTGAGAATTCTAATTGTTACATATAATGAGAAATGGTAGGCTTATCAAGAAATTGAGAAAGTTGTTGAACAAAAAATGTTATGTCAAGTCGAGTATTATGAGATACATAAGCTTTTCAATTAACCTTCTGTAGGCTTGAAAATCTATGAATGCACACTTTCAGTGGAAGACAATTTAACAAGATTGTCAATAAGAATGACTATAGGTTTGCATGCTAAAAGACCCGCATTTGTTTACAATTCTAGTGCATATTTTCTTTGATTTTTCATTATGTCTTTTTTAATTCTTGCTACTTCAAGACCAAGAAAATACCTTAGATCACCAAGATCCTTGATCTTGAATTTCTTATTCAAAGCTTCTTTGACTCGTTCAATCTTCTTTATCATTTATTGCCAAAATTATATCATCCACACATACACCAATAATGTTGTAAAAGATCCTTTAGAATAATTAATGAATAAGGAATGATAATGATCATTCATAGATTGAGTATATCTCGTAAAAATAAAAAGGATAATTGTATTACCCGTACCCGAAATAATTAGGCCAGTTCAACCAATACCCGAGATATGTGAGTAACCACCTCAAATAGACCCCTATATCTTGGCCTCTACCTACACAACTCGAGCCGAGTTTGTTATCTTAATCCTGAGCCATGAAATTGATCAACTTCCTTCATCCCAGTACACTATAAATAACGCTCTAATCACAGGAAGTACTCACTTTTTGATTCTAACTTTTCACTCATTATTATTGCACTCCACATACTTTTCTATATTCGTCCAACCTTTTCATCACTTACTTACTTAGCGTTGAAGTGTCTTCTACACGTGGACCTCCCTCATCCTCGGATTATCAAACTCGGATCACTCAATACTTGGACTCGGGTTAAGTTGGCTCTAAAAATTCAGATCTTGATAAGAACAATGACAATTTGGCAAACTACTCCTTGCTAGCTTGCTTAAGGCCATATAAAGTTTTTTTTTTATTTACAAAACTTATCCCGGCTAAATAGAAGTCAGTTTAGGAGGAGCAACCATGTATACATATTCTTTCAACTCTCCATGTAAGAAGACATTATTTATGTCCAACTGTTTCAATTCCTAGTTATATATAGAAGCTAGACAAAGAAGCAACCCTTATAGTGATCATCTTTGTTATTGGAGAAAAAGTTTTAAGATAGTCAGTGTCATCTGTTTGTGTGTATCCCTTCACCACTAACCTTACTTTATACATTTCAACAGTCCTAACCTATGACAGTTTTGCGATTTAGACTATTGTAATCAATTTGTTGAGAATGTAAAATTTGTCCCTCTTGTTGTGTACCGAGAGAACAAATTCTATTTAAGGATGACAATGGGTCTTGTAAGAGATCAATAATTTTGGCCATGAATAAATGTATCGACCATAAATCACTGTTCTGATACCATCTTAAGAAGTGAACTTTAAGTCTAATTCATCTTTATAAAACTGACTTATAAAATGAGATTTGCACTCATTTATAAACTATTAAAAAGTTTTATCTTTAATCATGTAGGATCTCCAACAAGTTTAATTCATTCTAACAAAACCTAATTGTAAAATGATAATTAGTGAACTCTAAAATTATCTCTCTAATCGACTTAACATCTTAAAAAAAATATCTATTAATTGATTAGGATATTGTAAACCAGTCAACTGAATCACATGCAAGGTCATTGTAATTTACTTTCCTACAAAGTAACACTATTTTATTTTTCTTGGCTCTTTCACTAAAACCTAACCTTTTTGTTTGTTTGGTTCTTTACGAACTAAGAAACGTGCAAGCTATATCTAGCTTGTACCTATCTGGTTTCTCTGTTTGTCTTTGTTCCAATAAGAAAACAGCAACATTGAAGGTACATGTTACATGCGTATCACCTTTCTCATGGTCCACTGTTAGAGAAAGGTCGACAAATCAAAAGAAAAAATGGTTACAAATGCAACTAAAAAAGCATAGAAAAATATACCAACTTTTCGTAAAATGTTTGGTGGTGTTTCCTGGTAATCCAAACTTTAGAGAAACATCCAGGAAATTGTTTTCATCATATCTTCAACTTTGTAGTGATTATTTCAACTTTGTAGTGATTATTTAAACCAAGCTCAAGACCACACAATCAGCTTCTAATAATAACTATAAAATTTAAAATTGTTTGGATAAATTTTGTGTACGTATTTTTAATAAAATTAATTATTTTGGTAGGTTAAATTATCTTATACCTTAGTTAATTTTCTTAGAAAAATTATATGGGAAAACTTATATAAATTAGTTCATAAACTAATTGAATTTATAAAAAAAATTATTTCATTTTTTCCTTTTATTAAGGAAACTTGTATAAATACATCTTAATAAAATAATATAACGATTTCTTTATGTGACATTAATTGAATGATTCTGTTATCGTATAATTATGTGTTATAATAATTATCATTAACTATAAGATATTATTAATAGAATATTTTTAAAGATGGATTAATGTTAATTTATAAAATATATTAATTAAATAATTAATATATAATTAATATGACAATATTTTATTTGATAACAATATAAATTACAAAGGTAGGTATATTTTAAGACTTCAATATCTTATGTTCAACACACACCAATAAGAGGACAAGAAAACATAAACTAACATTGCAAAAACATATCTGATAGAGACATACTTAAAATAACCATTACATTATTAATAACTTTATACAAAAAACTATTTTATTAATTGAATAGTTATTATATATTACATTAATTGTTTATTTTATATTTTATATAAATTAAATATACAGAATATATATGTTCGGCCAGTCTAAGAAGTTTTTTGGACATTCACATTCTGATTAACTATTTTTCAGCGAAATCTTATATTTTAACCACATGTTTTTAATTGAAATTTCAATGTAAGAAAAAAAAAAAGATGTTTGTAATAAAAATTGTTGCTAAAAATTTAAGAAAATGTTTATCATATAGTACTGTTTTTAACTACTTTATTAATAAAAGTATGTCTGTCGTACCAAGAATCGATACAAATTTAAAAAAAAAAAGTTAAATATATATGCTTTAACAAGATTTAATGAATTATTTTTTAAAATTAGTAAATCTATATAAGGTGATTTCCTCATAAGTTTACATATGGGCTTATGGGCTAGTAGGAAATTATTTGAATTTTTTTTTTCATTATTAAGAATTTAAGACATTATAAAGTTTATAAAAATTTATGCATAATAAAAATTTATGTATGATGAAAGTGTTAGATTTCACATCAACTAAAATAATATCAGCATTTAAGTGAAAATAATCATTATTTTATAAATTATTTTTATAAACATAAGTTGAATTTAAACTCTTTTTTTTTATATAATATTAACAAGTTATGCTGAATTTATTATCTCATTTATTATTCAACTTCTCTTAAACCATCTCTAAATATGTAATTCTATATATCAAATATTCATATTTGAACATAATAAGAATATTAAAAATCTAACTTTAGCTAAAAATAAAATTAATTTATCATATATCAATGAATAAATGTTATTTTAAAATTTTTAATTTCTTAAAAATAAATTAAACTTAAATTCAGCTCCTAATATTATAAATATTATATTTGAACAACCGTTAGATCCACGTAATACCAAAGTTCATGAATCTAACCATACTTATTTATTAAAGTTAAATTATAAAAAGGAAAGTAGCATAAAATGTTGAGAGTGGCTTTTTATCACTTTAGTTCTCAAAAAACTATACATGATTGGACGTGAATGTTGGTCAATATCGAAACAATGATAAGGACATATACCAGCAAGAACAGTTATATATAGGTGTTGCCATTGCCAGATTTTGGTAGTTAATTTCAGGTAACAATTTTTAATCATAAATTGTACCATTCTTCCATGGTTGGTAGTTGGAAGCATTTTTGGTCACTACCCAATAAAAAATTATCTTTATTCTTCCATGGCTTTGCACATGCATTGTCATAAACCATTGCCTCTTCACATTGTTTCACCATTTTATTTTCAAATTATTTGGCACTCAACTTCATACCTCTATATCCATAACACGTGTTCATATACAAATCAAAAAGTCAAAAAAGTTGAAAAAGCTAAACAAATTATTGCTATCTATGAATAGATGAATCATTTTGGATGATCGATAATAAGGATTAAGTTGTGATATAATAAGAAAAAGGAAACACGTACACATGTTACCCTTTCTTTTTGATTAATTATTAACTGATTCATGATGAGTGTATAGAGTAAAATAAATTATCAATAAGAAGATTTAGGATTGCGAAAATTAGAAATGGTATAATTTTGTTGATTTCTGTAATTAGAAATTGTCTTACAACTTTATTTATTATTTGACTAATTAGATAATGAATCTAGTTAGTTATATGAGTTTGATAGTGTTAGTTTATATATATAAGGAGTTATCTTTTCACTTTTATAATAGTTTTGTACTTATTTGTTGATGAGTGAGAGAAACTTTCTTAAATTATTGTGAAGAACCATTTATTATTATCTTTAAATTATTAATTTATCAGAGTAATTATTAGTAATTGAAGAATAAATTTTGAAAACGATCCATTTAATAGGTGATTGGGTTTTCACCAATAAATTTATAAAAACAGAAAACAAGACTACCATACATGCACTAATAATAAAGAGAAATATGTACTAATTCATGTTGTCTGTTTTTATATTATACTTTATTTAAATATTTTTTATTTAAAAGATTTCAAAATCAAAACTTAAAATATCTTAAATAAAGTAGAATTTTTGTTTTTTTCTTTGTTTTTCTCTAAAAAATTATGAAAAAAAAAAACAGCAACACGCACAATGAAAATAATAGTGAAATTGAGAGAGAGAAAGGAAAAGTTTAATTCGAATTTGTTTGACAAGGAACACAGAAAAATAATGAAATAAGAAATGTTTTCCATAAGAAGGAAGAAAAAAGGATGAAAATTGTGAGACTTAAAGGAAAAATTTCCAAATTGATCACTGTTTGCTATATAATTATGACATACATGACCGTGAATTCCCTTGCATAAGAATAGATTATTTTAAGTTTCAAACTTTTTCTAAAAAACTATCACTTAGTAATTGTGAACATAATCACTTTTATTTCATCTATAATTGATTATTTTTAGTTTACAAAACGTTATTCCATAATTGAGAATCGATTTTCATGGTTAGAACATCAATTCTTATTATTTATAATCTTATTTCTCACCTTCCTTTTTCATATCAAACCAAATAGAGTAAAAATAAATTTCAATATTTTTTCTCAATTTCAATCATATTTCTCTCAAATAAAAAGTTTATCTTATTTTTTCTTTATTTTTTTTCTATTTTCATCCATAATATTTTGTTCTGCTATGTCAAATTTACTCAGAGAGAGAGAGAGAGAGAGATCACGGATGGTGAAGTAAGAGGAATAATTTAACTAAAAAATTGAGTTAAATTGTATTTAAATAGAATACCGTAATTAAATGGATTAAATGAATTTGACTTGTGGGTTGGACTGTGAACTACTTAAATTACAAATATGAATTTTCTTTCTCTTTTTTGTTAGTTTTGAAATAATTGTCGTTAATTATGTTTATATGGGTAAATATGTTAGTATGTGAAATAGTATGCAAATTTATTTTCTGTTGCCTTTTCTACAATATCTGGTACAGTAAAAGTGTGCATGAAATGGAGACCTATATTAAGAAATAGCTTTTCTTCCTGCACTCCATGATCAAAAAATACCGAAATACTCTTCTACAATTTGTATTTTAAAAATATAATTTTTTTATTTATTTTCTATATTATACAATTCAAAATATGAGAAAATAAAAAAAGTATGTGACTAAAGAAATATAGAAAATAAAAAAATTATATTTTTACTTTCTCATCATATACAGAAAGAAAGTACGGAGGTGTAGGATAAAATGACAGAAAGGATCAGAATAATTTACTATATTTATTTAAAAATATTTCAGTCTTTTCACATTTTTTATAGAGGTACACGAAGAAGCTATAGGGGTGCAAGAAGAAGCAGTCAGCTCTATATCGAACATATGTCCATGAGATGGGTCTGAATGGGCTTCCTGGACCCAGCATTCGGTCCAGTCACAAAAATGCAAGGCCTTGTTGTTCTCACTCCTCTCTTTGTTAGGTTCACCCCTAACATTTTAAGGAAAAAGTTAAGAAAAATATCTATGACGAAAACCCGTTATATTATGTAATTACCAAAAGACCCTATCTATTCTTTTAGGAAATTACTTCCTACACTCCCCTTTTCCGAACTTGCATCCCCATAATACAGTGAAATAACCAAATTTTCACTATACTCTACAACTACTGTCACCCCCTCTACACCATCACCGCTACAAAAGGAGAGAAAGAGAATGCTACAAAACATCTCCTTTCAGAAAAGTCTTTTTGAAACACATTTAATGTTTTATGAAAAGTTTGTTATGTAAAACTTCTTTTAAGAAATACATTCTAAAAGATATTATATACGTTCCAGAAAATTTATTCTGAAAATCCTGTTATGAAATTATGTCATTTATTTTAAAAAATTTATTCTGAAAATTTTGTTCTATAAATCTTATCCTAGTATGAAAAAAAAAAAACATGTTCTGCAATTTCATAAATTTCAAAAAATCTGTTTTAAAAAAATTTCTAGAGCAGATAATATATGATAAAATAGTTATTTTAAAAATTTTGAAGACACATGTTCAGCTCCAGTAAGCAAGGAAGCAATTGCCATTCTTTTATTATTGTTATTATAGTAATTGTAATGTCAGGTCTGTCTTTCTGCTTTTATGTCGTTTGACTGTGCCATGGCTCCAAGTTGTTCCTACACCGGCTCTGTATACCTCTTGAAAAAGAATTTGGGTAACCTTTTTTAATTAAAAAACAAAATATTATGATTTACTTAAATTCTATCTCTCAAATATTGAAAATTTTAAATAAAACCAACATGAAAATAATAAAGCAGCAAATAAAAATTATTGAAATAATAAAAATATCTTTAGTGGCCCACATTATCGATTTAACCTAGACCCAACTGAAAAGGCAGTGACAAAATAAGTACATGCTCGAAATTGGCATAAATTGAGAAGAGAAATGACATTTTTCTCTCAAATAAAAGTATTTTTGAACTTTTCCAACTTTAATCCCAAATGCAATTAGAAGAGTCCAAAAATACTTTTACCTGAAACCAATAACTAATATTTTCTTTCTTCGTTTAATGCACTGAAATTTGTTATTGTTCATTAAATTCCCTGAAACACTTTTCAAAGCAAACGTAACTTAAGTGATCCTGTAAAACTTGGTTTTGGTTACATGCTTTCATATTTGGAGTGTAGACAATCCTTACATCATGCAACATTCTATCTTATTTTACAAATGCCACCATAGATTCAATGCAATTTCAATTTCACAATCACCAAACTTTCCATAAATCTGTGTTTTCATTTCTTGATTACTTTTTGCTAGTTTAGCTTAATACATTAAATAAAAAAGAAAGAAAAAATAAATGAAGGGGACAACCATAAGTATTGAGGAAATCTTTGAATGATGCTGTCAATTCGTGGTGTACATCAATAGTTCACTGTGATGTAAAATGAAGGCAGGGAAAGAATGCCAATATATATCAGATTAGGCAAAAATTTATGAGAGCAATGCTGTCTTAGCAACAAAAATGAACCTAAACAGTTACACTTCCCATAGGCTGATATCAACCAAATGCTACCAGCAATGCCGAATAGAATATGCAGAATACACTAAAAACTCACATTGTATGCAATTGTGAGAATCTAGAAGGCACTTGCAACTGAAATATTTCGACAACCTCAAAAGCTATTGCAAGTTTAGCCTATCATTTATAATATATCACAAGGACATAACTTAAATGCAATTAGACGCTGAGCATTATTTCCCAACCAAAATTAATTTTGAACAGGAATCATCCTTATTTTCCAATAAAAAAAGGAGTTCTGAAACACTAACCATCCTTAAAAAATTTTACATCTATCAAAACAAAACATCAATTCCGATGAAAAAAAAATAGCACCACGAATATCTAAGAAATTAAATCAAATTTTTATTCCAATCAACCCAACCCAAAAAGAAAATCCTCATTCAGAAAACAGCCAAAGCGAAAATATCAGGGACCCAGCATATCCTCCATTAACAACAAAACAAAGAACGTATTTTACCATAGCATAACTTCACCAACATAAAAGGCAAAAAAATATCATTCAGAAAACAGCCAAAGGAAAAATATCATATCCTCCATTAACAAAGATCGTATTTTACTATAGCATAACTTCACTAATCAAAAAAGCAAAAAAATAAAATTCAATGCAGCAGATGTTTATCGTCCAATTAAAACTTAAACTCGGTTCTTCAGATGTTTTTGGTGTTATCTTTTAAACAGAAGTCACGTTGTCACAATAACCATCCTATTAAAGCATTGAAGATTATCATAGATTAGCAAGGTGAAACTCATTCTGATTAGAGAATAGGACAAAAACACTTAATAATCCGCATCTAAATTTTGTTCCTATAACTCAATCCAAAAAGAAGATTGTCATTCAATGAACAAACACAGTAAGACCAACCAAACAGAAAAGCACAGGGAACACAACATGTCCTCTATTATAAACAACTTATTCAAAGTTCATTTTCATTCATGGACGGTGGTGTAACAGCTTATCCTTTATAAACAACTTAAGAAAGTTCAGTTTCATTTATATATATTAATATAGTGTAACTTCACTCATGAACAAAGCAGAAGAAATCGTTGATTGCAGCAGGGCTCCAACGTCCCATACTACCACAGCATGTTCTACAATTAAGTCATAACTCATTAAACCATCAATGGCATAAAAAAGAAACTGAAATACTGCCCATTCAAGACAAAAGAAACAGATTTACTCACTACTCAACCGATCAATTAAACAATAAACAGACAACCTTTACTAATTAACCCAACCAACTAGCTGGACATACTATGGATAACCTTAAACACCACAAGAAGAAAAATCCTACCAACTAAAAAAGGAGAAAACCCACGTTCAGAGCCACACAATAGAGACATTAATCCAATCACAGAAATGCACTAGCAATGCCAAATTGAATTAACAAATAAACTTAAAATTAAAAATCGCACTTTATACAGTTGCCTCCTCCACCAAGAACAAGCACTCAAGCAGAAAAACTTCCATAACTACAGACACTATTGCAAGTTTATCCTGCCATTTATAATTAGGACAAATGGTAAATTGATTTCTTTAGATGTTTTGGGTGGTGGTGTGTTCACAGTGAGAATTTAAGTTACACTTCCGCAATCATCCTAATAAAGGTTTCATTGAAAATCAATATAGACTACCAATTGAAACTCAAATTCTAGTTAGAGAATAGGACTAAAAACACCTAACGAACTGCATCTAAGTTTTGTTCCTACTAACCCAGCATTTCAACTCAGCAGTTATCCTACATTAATTCAACCTAAAATATTGAGAAGGGATTTAACTTCTAATCAGAAAATAATACAAAAACCACCTGGGAATTTGAGAACACCAAAAGACGAAACTTATACAAATTCGGTGGCAATCAAACCAACCCAAAAAGTGGTAGATCAATCACTCAGCGAACACAGTAACACCAATCATGGAAATCCGTCAGTGACACGGCATAATAACCCCTATAAACAACTTAACAAACTTCATTTCCATTCATTGGCTATCATCATATCATAACTTCACTCATCAACAAAGCAAAAAATCGTTCATTGCATTAGAGCTTCAACATCCCAAAACTCCATTTGGTCAGAAGAACTCTCATTAATCCATCAACATCAAAAGAAAACATAGGAAAAAAAACTGAAATTCCGTTCCCTATAGACACCAACAAAACAAATTTACTCATTACTCACCGATCAATTAAGCAAGAACAAAATAATCTCGACTAGCTAACTATACACCCTAAACAGCAGAAAATAAAAAAAGAATCCTACCCACCAAAAAAGGAGAAGAACCCACGTTTAGGTTGCTCCTCCACCACCACAGCCTGCATGCTATCCTGCTCCACGAGCCTCCACGCCGCTTGCTCAAAGGCCAAGCCAGCCAAAGTTGGAGGCTTGTTGAGCACAAGAGGGTAGCCTCTATTGGTGCTCCTGATAACCTCACTGTCCTCAGGTATAACCCCAAGAAGAGGCAACCCCAGCATCTCTTGCACATCCAACACCGACATCATGTCCTCGCCCTTAATCATGTCGGTGCGAACCCGGTTCACGACCATCTTGATGTCCCTGATGCCGTCGCACTCGAGGAGGCCGGTGACGCGATCGGCGTCGCGGAGGCTGGTGATGTCGGGCGTGGTGATGAGGACGGCCTCGTTGGCGGGCGTGATGGCGGTGATGAAGCCGGCGTCTATGCCGGCAGGGCAATCGATGAGGATGAAGTCGGGGGAGCCGCCGGGACGCGCCTTGAGCGCGTCGACGAGCCAGGTGAGGGCCTTGCCGCCGAAGCCGAGGGGGAGCTTGGAGCGGGGCTTGGAGATGCAGAGGAGCTCGAAGTTGGACCAGCGCTTGTCGCGAACGAGGGCTTGGTCTAAGCGGCAGTCGCCGTTGAGAACCTCGATGACGGTGTAGTTGACGCGATTCTCGAGGCCGAGGAGGAGGTCGAGGTTGCGGAGGCCCACGTCGGCGTCAATGGCCACCACGGAGAAGCCAAAGCGGGCGAGGGAGAGGCCGATGTTGGCCGTGGTGGTGGTCTTTCCCACACCGCCCTTGCCGGAGGTGATGACGGTGACGCGCGGAGTGGAGCCCGAGAGCTCGGGCTTCCGGTTCCACTGGAGGAGAGCGGAGGTGGGGCGAGGTTTGGGGGTTAGGGTTTTGGACGGGTGGCGGAGAAGAGGGTTGGGGAAGGAGGTGGCGCCGGGGATAATGTGGAGTGTTGGCATTGGGAAGAAGAAGAAGAAGAAAAAGAAGAAGAAGAAAAGAAGAAAAAGAAGAAGAGAAGAAGAAAAAGAAGAAGATGAAGAAGAGAATCACAGTGTGTGAACACTGAGAAGTGAGAAATGGAAGATGAGGAAATGGTTGAGGCTTTGGGGTTAGTTTTCTTTCTATTTTTGCTTCCTTTTACTTTGGAAAGTTTTTAAAAATCTAAAAGTGCTACTAAAATGCATTTGTATTATATGTTCCTAAATTAGTTAGGAACTATTTAATTTTTTTCAATTGGGTATTTTAATTATGAAAAAAAAATCAAATGCCAATTTTAGACTACTGCTAGAAATATCTATTTATAGACATAGGATTTAACTACTAATTCAAGAATCAATTTTTACATTACTAAAATAATCTATCAACTTTGCAATACCATTTGAATCAATTTTATGAAAGAAAGTTATATTTTTGGATTCAATAAAATAGTTACATAATTTTTTGTCTATAATGTCAAATGGTTATATACTAGTTTTATGAATTATTAGAAGATAATCATCTAACTAATTTTAATATCTTGAAATACTTTGTCAAAAAGTTTTGGTCATACGAGTGAGTTGTATAAAACTCAAACCTAATTTCTCACCTTCAACTTTTTTTCTCTCTTCTTTTTATAAAACTTTCATTTTTTTTCTAATTTTCTTTATTTTCATCTTTCAAAACTTCATCATTTTCATAATTTGAAAATTATTTGTTTTTTCCTTTAAAATTTGTTATCAATCTTAATAAGATTAACTGAAAACATATTATTTCAAACTTAATTAAGTTTATATTGATTCTTTATTGTATTTAGGTATTTTGCTTTAATTTTTTAAATTTAAAGTAATTCTTTTATTTGAGTTGAAACTCTTTTTAGATTAAAAAATAAACAAGAAAATTTTTATTTTTGGATATTTATACTTTTAATAGTGTCTTAGTTTAGATTATTTAGATGTAAAGATAACTTTGTCACAATATCTCGATTTCTATATAAAGATTGTTTTGTTTGAAAACAATTTGAATGTTTGAAATTGAGTAAAAATATTATTGGATTTTTGGTTAACAGAAAATTTTTTTAATACTTTAGATTTGATACTTTTGTTGAGATGTTGGATTTGATACTAATTTTAAGAGTCATCATAACATTACCATCTAACTAATTTTAATAGGTTGAAATACTAACTTGTGAAAAAGGTTTAGTTTAAGTTTGGTCACTTGATACGATTCAGTTGTATAAAACTCAAACCTAAAATTCTCACCTTCACTTTTTCTATTTCTTTTTTTTTTTATAAAACTTTTTATTTTTTTATTTTTTTTTAATTTCATCTTTCCAAACTTCACTTTTTTTTCATAATTTGAAAATTATTTATTTTTTCTTTTTATTATCTCTCAATTTCCTTAAGTTTATTCAAAAATTTTATTGTGTTTAGATATTTGGCTTTTTATGTATCTAAATTTTGAGTTAATTTTTTTTAAAGCATGAAATTATAAGTAAGAAAATTTTTATTTTTAGATATTTATCTTTTTGATAGTACCTTAATTTAAATTATTTGGATGTAAAAATAATTGTGTCACAATAGCTAGATTTCTATGTAAAGATTATATTTTGTTTAAAAGTAGTTTGAATGTTTGAAATTGAGAAAAAATATTATTAATTTTTTTGTTAATGGAGAATTTTTTAAAATGTTTTGAATTTGATACTCTTGTTGACATGTTCGTATAGTGGTTAAATTATACATGTTAAAGTATAAAGCTTTCTTGAGTTTTGAATATGGTTTAGATGAGTAAAATTAGTTTCTTATAGCTTTTCAATAGTACTTTATGAGTTTGATGTGAATGAAAATATATATTAAATTTGAATGATAAAGGTTGAATTGAAAAGAGCAAAGGAGATATTTGAGCAAATTATGGTTGTATTGATTATTTTGGACTTATTTGAAAGTTGTATTTATTAAACTAGTTTTGGGTAAAACTTTGGAAAATAGTTTTGGTTCTTATGTGTGAAATTGATTTTCTGATATTTTCGCATAAGCAAAAGACTTCCGCTTAAACGAAAATAAAATTGAAACTCAACTCTTGCTCTCAAACTTATCTTCGCTTAAGCAAAAATAGAGACGAATTTCAATCCTTACTCTTGGTCCTATTTTCACTCAAATGAAAAAAAAAAATTAACTCCCGTGTGACAATATTTGCTCAAGCGAAAAAGTAGTCTTTTCTTTTTTTGTCTCTTTAATGGATTAAATGTGAATGTTAAATATAAATATGTAAATATAATATTAATTTGTATTTGAAGGCATTAATTGATATTCTATTTGTTGAATATCCTTTGATATATAAGCTCTTTGTAATCTATATTGATTGATATGTTTGCTTTGATGAGATGATTATGTATTAAATTGGTTTGTGGATTGTCAATTATGATGTTTTCTTTTACTTACATTTGACTTATGATGAAAATTTATTTCAGTAGTTTATCCTTATACTTGTTGTTTGTGTGATGATCTGTTATGATATTTTGTATATGAGCAAAAATAGGTACAAGTTCTAAAGTTGATTTGAGAAGGAACAAGATATAGTTCATGATCATTATTTTTATAAATATACACACACATTTGGTTATGTATAAACTCTATTTTGAAATACTAAATGGTTTGTAAAGATGTTTTATGAGGGTGTTACTTTATGGTATCCAAGTTGTTTATCCTTAAGATTACAGGAGGATAATGAGTTTGTTGTGTGTCTTACGTGTGTAGATATTTATCTAGGTCTATTTTAAAGACATAGTTAGAAGTTTCTAGTTTAATGTTTGACAATTGATGTTCATATTGCATTTGTATTTGAGTTGTCAACACTCAATTTTTTTTGGATAAAAATAAAAAAAGTGTTTCGAATCGATTTTTGAAAATTAAAAAGTGAAAATAAAATTTATTTGCATTTTCATAATTATCTTCACCTTTCTATTTCATTAAAAAATGAAATAATAATGGAAAATGTGGTTTGAATTTTTATCTCTTTCTCTTTAAAAAAATAAAAATGTATTTACATTTCAGTTTATTATTTTTTTAAAAAATAAAAATATAAAATATAACAAAGAAAACTATAAGAAAACGACAAAATAACCATAGCTTCCCTCTCTCCCAAATCATCTCGAGGATCTTCTTTGTGTGCTCCTACTCTTCCTACAAATGTTTTAACAAGTTAACGTTCCAACACCTAGGGTTGCCTTTTTGTACTTGGAGGGGCGCACACAACTGAGGACAACTCTCTCACAGAGCATGGCGTGTTGCTCATCCCTTCCTTTCCCTTCATTTAGATCATAAGAGAGAACTACCTCTCATTCCAGTTACCACCAATCTATGAAGCCCGGATACGGACACAAATACATATATGACACGGACACGCAAATACGGCTAAATTAAAAACATAGGGACACGACAATATATATATATATATATATATATATATATATATATATATATATATATATATATATATATATATAAATATATATATATATATAA
>Ga0099825_1004957_pt1 | contig 17315 bp, 8 predicted proteins | sample SiratroredBW_FD_76838 | JGI IMG/M metagenome (GOLD analysis project Ga0099825, IMG submission 76838) | Root nodule microbial communities of legume samples collected from California, USA - Siratro red BW | ecosystem: Host-associated > Plants > Roots > Nodule | place: USA: California | collected...
TTAAAAACATTTTTATAAAATTCGTTGTTAGATTTATTAGTGAATTAAAAATGATATAAAATACATGTGTTTCTAATTTTTTTTACTTTACATTTTTGTAAACTAAAAAAATTTATTTTTTTTGGTAATTATATTTTTTTCTATATAGACTAATTTATAAAACTCATTTTATATTAAATCTCGACATTTTAATTTTTTTTAATTTATGCATAAATTAATTTTAGGTTTTAATTTTTTTTTATATTTTTTTCTTTTAAAGTGAATATATAAAAATGGTTCAAACATCTTTTTAATATATCATAAACAATAAATTTGTGGAGAAGAATTTAATGTGATTCTCACCTAACACATTGTTTAAATATGTAAAAAAGTTTAAGTACGACTTAACTTCAAATTAAATATTAATCTTAATGTCAAATAAAAAGGCAAAAGTCATGGGAAAATCTTAGGATTCTGTTGAAGAGTCAAAAGACTGTAAGAAGTTTAAGAACTTATCTTTATTCATTCACAATTCTCAAAACTTAGACATCTTTCTAAAGAAATTTGAACTCAGTTTGTAATATTAAGACATCAATTTATTATTTAATATATCGTGTGATATTAAATATTCGTATTCAACAATAATTAAAGTTAAAAATACGAATTATCATTTTTATTGATTTAATCCAGAAAAAGCCTGATTGTTCCATGCATTGAAGATACAAACTCAAGAAAAAAAAAAAAAAGTGAGGGGGTGCGAATTTATTTCTAGAAGGTGCACTTGAATAAATTTAGTTAAAAAAACCCAACATGTAGAGTTTGGAGAACATGTTAATGTGTTTTTAAAAGTTATATATTTAATTACAGCAAAAAAAATGAACACATTTTAATGAAAAAGAAATTCCCAGATAACACATCATTTTTAATTTTTAAAATGATTATTTAGCAAGTCAACGATGTTTTTGAATGCAAGGATAAAAAGTTAATTACTAAAAGACATTAGTTCAGTGGATGACGAAGTTGTTCCATGGATAACAAAATATTAAATTGGTGCAATTTTATTTTATTTACTAATGTGATTTTTTTTTTACTAAAATGGAATAAGTTGTCTTATAAAAATAAATTTTAAATAAAAAAATATCATGGTCAACGTGGTATAACTTACTAAAAAAAATTGAAGTTATGTCAATATGTGATTTTTTTTTTCACTTAAGTTATTATACGATAGTATGATTTCAATTGTAATTTCTTTTTCAATAAAATCACGCATTTTATTTTATTTTCTTTATTCTGTATTTATTTAAAATCGTATTATAATAACACTATTCTTTCAGTTGAAATCATACATTTGTTTGTGACATAAATTACTCATTTTTGTAATAATAAATTTTATAATAAATATATATATATATATATAAAATTACACGTGCTTTCGCCTTCGCCTCCATGGATGAGGCCAAGTTAATTTTGTTCCACTGGGTTTTAATCCATCGGAGCATGCATATGCTTCACCAACACCCACCCATGGGACCATTGGTCATAGACCTCACTAGTGCATAAGTGGTCCTCCACCTAGACACCAAAACACCCCTTTTTATATATACATATATATTTCAATCAATTAACTTTACCTTTTAACCAAATTAATGATGTCTTTGGACCCTGATTAGATTAACAGAAATCTTGCGTTTAGTGAGAAGAAAAAAATAATCACTTTCATATGAAGCGTGGTTTGGGGTTATGAAAAGGAAACGCATTAATTATTGGACATCTGAACCAGTCTCCTATATTTTATTCAGGTTTCTTGCATAAAAGGGTTTCTACTTACTTAGCCAAACTCTAGCATAAGAGCTTGTACTTTCCTTTTATTGTTTGGATAAATGTATTTTAGGCTTTTTTATTTTATTTTCGTACACCATACGTCAACTAGGTATTTTTTTATCATAGGTTTTGCATTTTAAATATCCAAATTCCATGGGATTTCACCGTTAACTTTTCATTCATTTAAACTGTTCTTACTAACATGAATGATGTCAAATGACATGACTACCTATTATTGATTTTGAAGAAAAAGGTTTATTTATTGTACTAGTTTTTTAGTTTGATTATTCCTCTTGGATATAGTCAAATCTTACTTTAGAATGAAACAATTTTTGTCTCATTATTATCTCTGCCTCACTATCTAAACACTACAAAATAACCAAATTTAATCCACAATTACACTCAAGTTCCCAACATTATTTATTCTCAACATTACCTAATTCTTAGAAGTGATAGTTGTATCAATCTCACCTATTTGAATTGATATATTATTAGTAAACCCATTTTAGTTAAATTTTTATTAATCGGCTACAATGTTTAAATAGATGTGAATTAATCCGGAAAAGTTATAAAACGTTCTCCTTTTTAAGTAATATAAAAAAAATCAAAATAAAATAAACTTCTATAAAAATATAGATTGTTATTTTTATTTTAATATATTAGAATACAGCATGTAATAGTAAAGATAAAACAAAATATATAAATTATAACACTAAATATTAGATGTATTGTTTATGATTTTACTAATGGTATAAACAAACAAATAGGCACAAACTAACAAAATAATTCGAACTGAAAAAAATTCAAGCCAAACTATAATTTGAATCCTAATGATACCATTTTAAGTGTAAAATAAATTAAACCATTTTGAGAAATAAATATTTAAGTTATAAGAGTTTAAAGTTTTCAATATTATTAATTATTTATTCGTTCACTTTCAGAAGTCTATTGTATCACACATTAAATCAATTGTATCAACACTATATCCATTTTAAAATTCCTACTTGGTACAAAAACGGTTATTAATTTATCACCAACAACCTCCATTGTTGTCATTCACCCTTCAACTATATAAAACACAGCAATTATTCGCAGTTGTAGTCAATCACCATGAAAGGAACGTAACCATCAATCATTATTAAACCAACTCTTCATCGCCTCCACCAAGAAAATTCATCAGCATTCTACATTGTATTGCCATAAAGACCTTAACTTATTATCAGTTCCAATTTTTTGCATTTTATTCATTGATACCAAGCAACATGTCACACTATCCAACCAATTTGTTGGGCTTTAGGGGTGTCGGTTACTGGTTAGTATATTGAAGGTTGTCATTACTTCCTGCACCCCCATTTTTAACATGCAATCTCACAATTGAATAAAATGGCCGAATTCCTTTTATGCAAAATTTACACTGATATTCGTTGAATTCTTCTGGATTTTAATGTGCAAATGTTATTTTAGGTGGTCAAGTGTCCCTGTATATAAAAGTTAACACCCAACTTGGAACCCAGTAAATACATACTTCAAGTGGAGCATTGTGAGCTTCCAATAATGCAAAAGATTATCAGAATACTAATGAACATCACTGGCTTATCAAACTCATAATAAATTCACGATTTCATCTACTCTAAGCGTGAGTTGATCCATTCACTGCACAAGTGATCTATATAATGAGGAGGATTGAGTTAAAACAAATACGTTTAGATGATCCTATGTATTTTCTGGCTGTTATCTGATAATGAACGAGAACAGTAATTTTGGTTCAGTTGAATTGAATTTTGATCTATAACTCAGCTACCAACCAAATCATCAAATGGTGATACTCATTAGTAAAATGAATTTTTGTTCCAGCAGAATACTTCAAACCTACAACCCTGCTTTGTTCATAGAATGAACCAATGAATCCAGCGTGTGATCATGGCATGAATTTCCTATAAGGAAACTATCCTGATAAAAATAATCAAGATGCCCAGCCACATTTAATATGTTGTTTGAATCACTTTAGTTCCCCTACTACCATTTTAACTAATTTGCTAACTGAAGATGGTAAACGAAATCTTGATGAAGCTAGTGGCCTCCAATCACACACGCTTTACCTTTACAGTTTTGGCAGCTTCTTTGGCAAGCAAGAAATGAACCCCCCTAACCAGTTCTTCTTTTATGGTGAATATAACAGCTGCAGCAAGCACACTTTGTACAATTTTTGTGCCCATACCTTTGTAAAACCCATTCAACCCTTCATAGCGGATCATTTTAATAATAGCATCCCAAGTACCTGAATTTAAAGATGCATTTATCGCCAGGTTGAACAAGGGCAATTATAATAAGAAGGTATAAACTTAATCAATGAAATGCTCATAAGTCATAACCTTTCTTCATAAACAAGGCAAAACAGAATATCATCATAACTTATACCTTTGTAATGGTGCTTCCTGTCTCCTGTTTTATTATCTACTCTAGCCTGAAGCCTCGCCTGGGGGAACAAAATATCAAGTAAGAAATTGAGAAAGGCATTTCTCACATGTAATGTTCTCAGTCCTACCCATTCACTTCATTTAGTGAATAATGGACGGCATTGTGACAGATCAACAACATGCTAACACAATTATCAAAATAAAGCATTTAGTATTTATAACAAATCATCTACGATATTTAAAACAAGTTATCTTTCAATTTATAACCAGTCACACTATATGATATACTTTCACAATGATAACCAAGAGAGCAAGCTATTATGGTATATACCTTTACAACTAGAAGCGGATAAGTTACAACAGTAGCTCCAAGCTTAGCCAAAGCTCCAAGAAGAAATATCTAGCATCATAGGGAAATTTCAATAACAATATAGTAACAAGGCAATATATGAAAATATATGGAAAGGACATCACTGAAAAGAGATTTTATGTGTAGATTGGCGAAATGACATAATACCTCTAAAGCAGTTACACTGTTGCTATTACGTCTTTTTCTTAACTTTGACAACATGGCTTCATACAGCATGAACTGTATGGAAGGATTGCTTACCTGATTTAAAGAGCAATCGCTTAGTAATACTCCTAAGCATGAAAGAGATTCACTTTCAACATACCATGATCAGTGATGGTAATACACCTTTCCAGAAACCCCGAATACCAGCTTCATCAAAGATTTCTTGAATCTGCAAAATTGTATTAAAAATTTACACATATAAAGGAAACAAGAGGGTTTGAAAAGTATAAAGTGTCATCAGGAGTCCCCAAGCATTATCGGGACTAGTAAAACTCAGCATATTATGGAAGTGGGGAAAAACCATGATAATCATAAATAATCAATCAATCAATTTGTGTGAATATTTTCAGACAATCTATTCTAACTGGAATATGAAAAGCCGTTATATGAAACAAGATTGTAAGATGAGTTTTTCAAATATTTTATCACATCAGAATAGCCAATATAGACTTTACTTACTACATGGCTAGTTCCATAAGGAAGAGGTTCAACTGCAGAAATAATTGCTGGCTCAGTGGCAACTAACAAACCCTGATCAGGTGCAGGCTTCGACTCTTTTCTATGTGCCTGCACAGTAAAAATAGTTTTTGACATAAAATAGCAAAATCAGAATCCAAGACTTACTAGCTGAAGTCGGGCAGGAGAAAATCAAAGGAGAGACAGACAAATAGACAGAGAACTTTTGTTTGTGATTTATTATTCTAAATTACAAGAGAACACAATTTTGATTACTTTGAGAAATTCAAATAGTAAAACAAAATCAGTGACAGACCATGTATTATATATTATATACTGAAACAACTTAAACGAACAAAATAATCCAATAATCTTTTGTGTCTGATACAATGTTCCCAAATAGTTCCCAAATCCATGAAACTTTATGAAGTCCAGCCAAGCATTCAAAGGTATCATCACTTCTCTTCCATTCCAAGTTTATCTACTTACAATTTTGATTACTTATGAAAATGTTTTAGCTTATTATTAGAAAGGAAATAAAATCCTCAATAATAGTCTTAATAATTTATCTACATTCTAAATAACCATATACAAAAGAACAAAATTAGGAGAAAAGGAAGTTCTCCCAGAAGTTAATCTGTATTAACCATTTCATTATAATGATTAGTGTATACCAAGATGCAAGACAAACAAGGGCTAGGATAAGTAACAAGAGAAAGGAAAGCGTGAAAAACAGAGAACAATAGATGAATTACAAAATGCAAATTACCTGCATACGGGTAACAACTACCCAAATGGGATTTGTCAAGAGCACGTTAACACACCTACACAAAGATTTATGAAGCAATTAGGTAATATCACTACACACGAGTGCTGAGACAGTGAGACAATTCATAATCATTAGTTTCTACCAACATAATCGGCAATTAAAAGTTTGTGCTTTTATTATAGGAAGGTCAATTCAGCAGTTCTTTTAGAAGGTCAAATTTGAGAAATGTCGAAATACAGCCTTCAGAAGTACATGATGATGTTAATATGGCAAATTAACTGCCAGAGCTGTAAGAAAAGCTTAACAAGAACTTATATTTGCTGGGGTAATAACAGAGTAGAACCAAATGGGTTAGTACACTAAGACAAAGTAAACTACCCGGATAAAGCAGCAGTGAGGAGAGAGGAGAGCATCCCAATTGATCCGTCACCGACACCACTTTTCTTTTTCTGTAGTGCAGCTGCTTGAGCCATGTTCCTGAATATTTGATAGAAATAATAGTAAACACCCTGTACAATAAAATTGAGATATTAAAACCTTGAAACCTAAGTCAGAACATTGAACAAGCAAGTTACACTACAGCCCATCAAAATCAAACAATAGGATTTTGGTTTACAACAATAATCAATTTCCCATGCAGTGCATGAGTTTAAAGAAGGATTTGTGGCTGAGATTAATAAAACACACGTTTCAATCACATTCAACGGATTAAAATTAATTCTATCAAAATCAATTGTACCATAAGTCTGAAACAAATGGGTGTGAATAATTATACGAGATAGTTGATAGTTGAAGAAGCATCGAGGTTTCAAATTTTGGTCACAGTCACAATTTTGATCATGATCCTTGACATTGCAGCAAATACAGTCACAATAAGGTCGCCAAAAAGAGCTCAAAAACATGAAAGTTGCATTCAAAATCGAAGTCACATATAGATTTTCAAACCTTGTTAATCTTGATGCCATCTCGGGTGTAAACCCATATATGTTGACTATAACATCCTCAAACTAAATCCACTTCAATCACTCATAATTTTAGATTTCTCACGGATTCAGCAATCAAATCCACATATACAAAATAAAAAATAAAAAATAGCAATATTACCAAACACGTGCTAAAACGAGCTCACCTGAGATGCAGCGGTACCCACTAGAGATGGCATCAAGCCTCCATACAACCGTTCCCACCCTTCTTCATTTACAACCTATACATAAACACAATCACAATCACCTTCTCTCTTTTCATCACCACAGCAAACCAATACTACAATTAAATTCAGCCAAACAATCGTGTGATCCTCGCTAACCTGGCACATTCGTTCGAGGGCACTTTGACTCCTCGTCGCTCTCTTCACATCACGCTCGGTTTGTTGACGAGTGTTTACCTATAGATCACGTCGGAAAAATTAAATCTTAGAAACCTTACACAACGACCCAGAAGAAATTTTTTCAACGAAAAAGTAAAAAAAAATCCGATCTTTTAAACCGTATTCGTACAGTTGAAAGTGGGTATGTGATGAGCTGAGCAATGATCCCTCCTCCAGCTCCGGCCAAACCATTGATCAAAGCCTCCGACATGTTTTTCTTCCTTTTTTTTTCTTTTTTTTTTCTGTTCTCCCCACTGGGGGAACCAAAATCTGGGTTTTAGTATTAAGGGGTTTTACACTTTAACTTTGATCTCAGGGAAGAAGCAGGGAATGCACCCACTCCCTCCTGGCGTTTGCTACTTGTCTGTGTTGTAGTAATGGCGATCTCGCCTTGGCACATGAAAAATGGTGTTGGATTGGTACCAATCAATGAAAATGAATGTGATGTCCCCCACGACACGACTCGACTCAACTACAACGTTTCACTTTGGTTGTTGCGTCTGGGAAAATAAAATGTCAAAATTGTGAAATATGCACAGACCATTCTACCCTTCACGATTCTATGTTCACTTCCTCTTCTTTGGGCACCTATCGTCCATTGTCTATGTCTAATTCCAGCTAAAAAATATTAAGAAAGATGATTAATACGACTATTAACTAAAAACAGTAAAAGAGAAAAAAAAGTAAAGTTTTTTAATGTGATGTATAGGTTTAGGAGTTGTTTAATGTTTTTTGTATTGAAAAAATTGTGTTCAATGTATCTTATATATAAGAGCAACTCTAGTTATTATGTATATAAGTGTATTTAAAGTGATATGTGTATGCAAAGTATACAGTATTAAAAGGGTTACATGATTGTAATCTATAATATTGAAAGAGTTATGGATTTAAATTAATGGCATTAATATATCAAATCTTGAAATACTTTTCAACTGATATTAGTTAAAAATGTCAAAATGGTAATTTCACATGAATAAATATTACAATAGATTTTAATATAAAATTCTTTTGTTTACAAATTTCAATATTCTTCTTACAAAAACAAACTTTATTATTACACACTTTTTAATAATACATACATACATTTAGTTAAAATTTTCAGAATTTATTTAAAAATTATTATATAAAAAATTAACTACTAAATTTTAATAATAAATTAAAATAATATTCTTAATCAAATTAAAAAAAAAACATCTACGCACGAGTCTCGTTTAGTTAAAAGGATATTATATATATATATATATGTAAGTATATTGTTAAATTAATTAATATCAATTAATATCATTCATAATTATTACTAAAAATTATATGAATAAACAATTCGTACCATTATTATATGCAATAATTTTATCTGTGTTTCAAATAGCATATATTTTTAGTTCAAAAAATTATTTTTATATAATTAATACTAATAATACCATTTTATGAATATATTTTTTAGAAATATTAATAAATTTGATGTGGTATAAATACATTAGAAGAAGATTGATTAAAAATATGATATAAATACAAATTTTAGTCACTAAAAAGCGCATATTAAATCTTTAATATGTAATCTTATATTCGTATTTATTCGTCTGTAATTATATTAAACATCATTATGATTTTTGACATTTTATTTAAAAATCTATTAAATGGCTACAAATCAAATTTAATACTGACTTTTTTAATATCGTAAAAAATCACAAGTATCATGTGCTTCATTGTAATATCACCTTGTCATATTTAAAATGATAAAAAATTGTAAATAATTGAATCGGAAATTATATTAAAATTAAGAAAATCATACATTATTAAAAATTACAACACTAAAATTTAGAGAAACAAATTGAAAACCAAAATTACAAAATTTTATAAAACTAGAAAGAAAACAATAAATTAAAAGTAACAGGTGAAAACATATCAACTTTTTTTTACTTCCTCTATGTAACGAAACAAGGTAATTTCTTATAATTTACTAAACAACATAAAAGAATCCTCCAAGTTTCAACTTTGTTTTAGTTAATTTGTTACTGGACCTTAACATCTATTGATGTTGAGTAAGGAACAAGTGGATAAAGAAACATAGATCAAAACTTAAAAGGAAAATAACATAAACAAAAACATATTTCACAAAAATTCTGTTCTGGTCCTTTTCCGAGTACTGAAAGTTGTTGCTCTTGAGAAGCGCAGAGAAGAAAGAAAGATGGCGTCATCGCGTCCTCCACCGTCGAAATCAGTGGATCTCGACCTCACCATCGTGGCGGCGAAACACCTGAAGAACGTCAACTGGAAGAACGGCGATCTGAAGCCCTACGTCGTTTTCTGGGTGGACCCCGAGCGCCGTCTGGCCACCAAATCCGACGACTCCGGCAACACCTCCCCCGTCTGGAACGAGCGCTTCGCCCTCCCCCTCCCTCTCCCCCTCCACGACTCCTTCCTCACCCTCGAGATCTTCCACTCCAAACCCTCTGACACCCCCAAACCCCTCGTCGCCACCCTCCGTCTCCCCCTCAAGGACCTCCACGACCTCCACGACTCCACGCGCCTCCGCAAGTTCCCCCTTTCCCGCCCCTCCGGCCGCCCCCACGGCAAGATCCACCTCAAACTTGGCCTCCTGGGCCGCTCCCAATTCCAATCCCTCGACTACCTCAACCCCAACCCTAACCCTAACCCCACCCCAACCCCCAACCCTAACCCTAACCCTAATTTCGTCTTCTACAGGGGATATTCACATTCCCCTTCTCCACCACCCTCCCCATACCCCTCGTACACCTCTTACCCCGATTCATATAGTTCTTCTTACTATCCCGGTTACTATTCTGGTGCCCCTCCTCCTCCTCCTCCGAGACCCTTCTTCGACCGTTACGCTGGGCCCAGTGGGCCTTCCGCTCCGCTTGACTATTCCACCTCCTACGACCCCAAGCCCAAGTCTTCCAAAATGGGCCTAGGCGCTGGCCTCGCGGTTGGCGCTGTTGCTGGAGCTCTCGGCGGGCTTGCTCTGGAGGAGGGGCTTAAATACGAAGAGGACAAAATCGCGGAGAGGGTCGAGAACGACGTCGCTGCTAGTGTTGCTCGCGACGATTACAGCGATTATCGAGTGGATTACTGAACCAAACAAACAACTCCTACTGGCTTGTGTTATCGTAAGGTTTCCAAATTCATAAGCTATCTCCATTCGGACTCGCTCTAATGCTATTCCAGTATATATGATAGATATATATAATTATGATATCTCTATGTATATAGTTTGACTTGGTGTTGGATTGATGAATGCATCAGTGTTGTTCTACTTGCTGCTTGTCGTAATTTGGTACTGTTCTTGCGGCTTTTTATATTTGAAGTGAAATAAAGCTGGTTTCTTCTCATTATAGAAACGGTTTTCTTTCGTTTTTATTCATATCTTCGACGTGGTTCTGTGTTAATTACAAATTTAGCGTTGTGTGTAGCGGATAGGCTTGCAAAGTACAAGTATGTTTATATTGTTGCATTTTAGTCAATGAATTGGTGAATTTGTAGGGTTCTTCTGTCTTTTAAACATGTCAAGTCTCATTTCGCAAACTCAGCTTAGTTGCTTCCTTCAGGCCTTCTTTGGATTTAACTTACAAGAGAACGAAATTTAAAAAAATTAATTAAGTTTATCTGATAAGTTCAATTTAATTTTAGTTTATGAGAGGGATTTGCTTTTTTCTCTCCTTATTTCATTTTCTGAAAGTTCGTATAGAAAATACTCATCCAAACATGGCCTTACTCAACATAAACCTATAAGTGGATTATCTGGTGTTGATGAGCAAATTATCCCGCTACAGAGTACTTTTGTTTAGTGCTATTGGATCAATCATCAGGACCTTGTAAGGGTTGTCAGCGTGTACTTATGTTCACCTTTAGATTTTAATGGATACGTTATAATTTTCTTAAAAATTAATAACTGTGTACGTAAATCCTTCTAATTACCTTTTGTTTTTAGCACTGTTCTGAATTTGCTGTTTTGGAGAATGTGGAAAAGAACAATTTGGATTTTTCTGTGAAATGGCTCGGAGCGTGCTTAGGCACCGTAGAATGTTCCATGCCAGAGGTAGTTTCGTTTTTCTAAACAAGATACATCGACCCTGAAATGAGCCGTAGTTGCATTTGTACAAACGGGTAGTCGTCGAATGGCAATCCCTGGCTGCTTTCGGCACGTAATCAAATAAGGATTCAACTCCAGAATCCTTGGATAAATATCGGAAAACCACAGGAAGTGAGAAGGGTTGCTGCTCTCCTAGCATGCCCAGAAACCTTCACCTCCAATGCCATGAACTGGTCAATTTAACTTTGCATCAACTAAAAATAGTTAGTGCTGCTATAGCCAACACCATATCTCTCATTCGGATGTACTTGTTGCTGTAGTTTGAATTTGAAATGTCTTACGCATAGGCTAAAGGCTCACTAGCTTAATTGATTACATTAAGTTGCTGCTCTTTTTATTACGCACATCCCATTGCTACACAAACCTCGCAATAGTCTGATATTACCGACTCAAGAACTTTACACTGTCAATATGCTCTAGTTTCAGCTTCAAGAGCTGATTTTCTATATTCTCTGCCATTGGTGGAGTTGTGATTTCTATAGCACTAGTTCAAAACAAATGCAACACACTGTTACGTTTTGGTCCTATTTGGTTGATTAAAGAATAAAGGTGTTTATAAAGTACTCTTGACCATAATTCCTAAATTTTAAGTGAAGTAAAACTTTGTCATAATGTAACAAGTTAAATTGATTGCCCCTTGAATTTGAATTCAAAACTTAATCTTATAGAATTTACTCATCCCACTGAAGTCTCTTATAGACCTATGGTATAGACCTATGGCATTATTTAGTGATCTGTATTCTGTAAAATGCAACTTGCAGTCATAGCTCATAGCAAAGGTGACATAGACCTAGGAGGGTGGAAAATTAAGACTCTTACAGGGGTACCTTAAGTCATATCCATGTCTCAACTAATTTCCAAACTAATTACTAGTTCAATCTGGAGATGTGGCTCACCATGGGCTGTCAAAACTTTCAACGACATGGGTTAGGCTTAGCTCGCATTAGTAGTAGCAAGCCAAAATTCAGCTAACCTGGCTGAACCGACCGCAGGAACGAGTCTCACCATAATAATAATAAAAAAAATCATGACACCTAAATTAAGAAAATATAAAAATTCAGAAAACATAATAAAACGTAGAAAAGAAAAATAGAAGCATATAACAGCTACTGAACAGTGAACACAAGAGGAGAGAAAGCTTTGATTTACCTTGAGAAAGGGCCAGTAATTAATAAAGTATTAGCAGGTCTCAAATAAAGTTGCAAAGCCATCATAACCATATGCCAAATTCCAATTTAATTTGTGATAATTAACTAACTTCATAAAAGAGTGCCCACTAGTAGTGGTCCTACGTTACTACCAACAGTATTCATCTGATGATGCATCACTGTACGAATTACATTTGAAAAACTAAGAACAGGTAAGGATTCCGTTAACCTTGTGTACCTATGCATCATATATATATTCATAGGTAATGTGGTAACCACTGAAGAGGAACTGAAAACGAATGGTAAGGGTGAGCATTGATTGAATTTTTAAGAATTCAAATCCACTTAAAATTAATTGGATTTAATATCCATATTCATATTTTCTAAAAAGGCAGTTTGGAATATTCATATTCATATTTAATTGGATGTAATAGAACTGTTTGGTATTATCATAGCAATAAATTTACTTTATTACAAAAATTTCAAAAAATGTCTTTAAATGAACTATACACACGGTTACATAGTCCGATATTTAAAGGTTGAATATGTATGTAACCATGTAGGTGTGGGGACAATCATGTTATACTGTGATAAAGGGGAAGCTGTCCACAATTTTTTTATTTTTTTTATTGAAAACGTCGTGCTACTGAAAAAAGTACAGAATGATCTTATACGTTAATATATGTCATTCGGACACGTGAGAAACAACAAAAAATATCTTCATTCTTAAAAAAAAAAGGATAAAATATTCGTTCTTATACTTTGATCATTATAAGATAAATATAAAAAAAGTTTAGCTGCTAACTAAACACTAAAACTAAAAACTTTCTGATGCGGACTATTTCAAAATCTAAATATGAAAAAAATCATAGTTTCATTTTCTTTTTTTTTTAATATATCCAACTCTTGCTCGTAAAGAAACTGTTAAAAGATTCTTTCAAACTTTGTATTTGTTTTATTATAATATATAATACCGAAATCATCATGTATAGTAATTTTTTCTCATAAATGGCTTATATTTTATTATCACGGTGATAATTTAATATGACTATCACTTCATCAGCATGATCATAACCAATGAGAATACGCAAATAAACTCAATGAAATTTGTATTGTTCCATTACAGGATATCCACTCATCAAATGGGAAGAGGAGAGAAGGGATCATGTTTACGTTTTTGTTACTTCAAAATCATTTTCATTGATCTGCATCTTTTCGTAACCTGTAAAAGGATCATCCAAATTACATCACATTTTTATTAAATATCCAATGTACTAAGAAAATAGCTAAAATAATGGAAGTGAAGTATACAATTTATGGAGAAAAGTGTCAGCAATACTCTCTCAATATTTTTTTCCACTTAAATATAATTGAAAATAAAATATGAACATCTGATTTGAATTGTGACATATACTTTCAATCTTTAGAACTCAACCAGACGTCTTTAGAATCATCTTTAAGAGTATAAAGATACAGAGATTGTTAATTTTTAGCTTTTTACCTTAGAAAATAAAAATATTTTTTTTTCCTTTTACAAAATAAGCTTGAATTAAAGGAAATTTAGTAATTTGAAATTATTAAATTTAGAAGTTTCTTGGATGGGCATTCGATCTAATACTGAGAGGATCCCACTTTAAAATATTGTACGAAAAATCTCCACATAAAAGAAAAACAGTACTACCATTCTTTATTCTAATTATGAAAGAGAAATGACTATCAGTCATAATTAGCATTCTTGACTTTTTAATTATAAGAGATAATATGACTGTTGATACTATAACGAAGAAAAATAATATTTATTATTTACTTTTATTAGAAATACCATTAAAATAATCATTAAACAAGGAATAATTATAAAAGAAATTTGAACTATTTTCATAAATAAATATTATACATATATTTATTAAGAATTATTTTTCAAATAAAATTTATCTAATAATTTGTGTCTAATATTTTTCATGGGCTAAAATATACTTTGTAAATATTATTCTTGATTAAATATTGCAGAAAAATTGTAAGCGACAAAACTCACTTTTTCGTACATGTAGTAGTGTTTAATTTAATTATTTATCGAGATTGATATTTATTGAAACCCGTACAATTATGATACGGGCTTGTTAAATAAAACGTGAGATCCATTCAAAATTTTTTATTTTCGATAAATTTGAATCGATTACAGATAGAGTCTGTAAAATTATGTGTGTCTAATATTTTTCTTATTTGTTGGGAACATTAATGTTATGGGTATAAAATATTTTGACTTAAAAATCCGAATATATTAACATTAGGAGTTGATTAAAATATAAAAATGTGAGAAAATAGCACTGACTTGGGGGTGGAGGAGGATCATGTTTAGGATTGGGCCCTGTCCCTGCATAATCGTCTAATTTGTAGTGGCTATTTAGTTCCCCTGTTAAAATTAAAATTAACATCACATATACAAATACATATACAAACATGATCCCCTAAACCAATTCGAATTGCCAAAATAAATTATTATAATTAAGACAAGATGATTTTATAATAATGTTTAGTTTGACTTGAAATGACATCAAAACATCATAAATAATGTTATTAAATTTGAAACAGATAGCTGAATTCGACCGATTAAATCAGAAATCGGAATATTGGTTTGGTTACAATCATTTTTATTATTTTAAGAAATTAGTTTTTAATTTTCTGCACATGATAATCCAGATTTATCAAGATAAAAAGCATTATATATTCATTAAAAAATAAATTAAAAATACTTAAAAAAAAGAGTTATGTTTTCACTCATTTATGCAAAGAACTGTATAAGAAAAGTACCTTTGGGGTTTGTCATTGCAGAACACATGAACGCAGGTGTGAGCAAAAGGAAGAGGAAGCACAGGCGAGCCCCAAAACCCATCATTCTCAAACTCATACACTCAAATTTTGTTGTGTTACTGAAAAGACTACTAAATTGTTGTACACTTTATAGAGCAGAAAAAATGATTTAATGCATTTATTAATTTTTGTTTTTGTCATGAATGCTCTAATCAATTTTCAGCTATTTATGAATGAAGATTCGACTTTATGATTTGGAACTGCTCTCCCCACTATTTCTTTTGTATTTGATATAGAAAACAAGAACATTGATCATATCAGAATTAACTTTTTTTTATTATTAAAATCATATCAGAATACATTAAAAAAATAATCTTTAAATATGTCAATAAAAACATTTCTATTCTTGCTCACTTATTCCAACTTAGAGTCACATCTATGATGTTTTGAAAAATTTTAAAGGTGAGTAAATTATTTTCTATTTTAAATTTATTAATTATTATTTTAAAAGTCAGTAAAATATTTTCTATTTTAAATTTCTTGATTAGATATTGATGTTAATATTAAGAAATAAATTTAAGTATAATTTATTCTCAAAGTAAAAATTATTTAATTCATATATTGTAATTTAAACTTATATCTACTCTATTTTCAATCTTTTTTTTAAATATCTAAACATTTACGAGAGATTCGATAGTGGATAATACGATAACTTCAACAAATTTATCTTAATACATTATTAAAAAGTAAACTGAAGTTAAATTTTCATAATATAAACTTTGAATTAGTCTTATTTATATATTCTAAATATAAGATGTGGATTACTTTCATCCATATACGGTAAATTAATTTTACTTATAGTAAATGAGATATTCAAATAATATAAAATAATTTTATTTTATAATATATCTATTTATCATTGTTGCTACAGTTTTAAAAATAATTATTACAAGCATTAATAAATTTATCACACGTGGTATTTATAATTAAACGATGGTATAGAACTATTTTATATTGTTAGCATAGTTGCTTACTGGTATTATTTTTTAGATAACTACTACTGTACTCCTTAAAGTTTCACACAATTATGCATGATACCCTTCATATTTCTTTTATTACTCTGTCATCCTTCGTTGGGCAAAATAGTATAAGAAATTTACGAAAGTTTATACGTATGGAAAACGGGATTGATTTCAATAATTTTTAGAAAGCGAGATTATGAGTTTAATTTTATGACGTCTTGATTGTAAGTTACATATTAAAAGTTATAAGTTTAAGACCTCTTATTAAAATATATTAGCAAGAACTAAAATTTAAAATAGAGTTTTAAATAAAATCACAAATCATAAAAGCAACAAAACTTAATAATATTAAGAACAAAATAAAATATTAATAAGTGTGTGTTTTATAAGACTTTTTATTGAAGTAAAATTAACAAAAAGTTCTTACAAATGATGTGAGATGAAACCAATAAAAATAAATTAACATACAATATTTTTTTAATCTTATAATCTTTTTTAAATGTTTCGTTAATTAGATGTTGTTTAGATAAAGTTATTTTATTTTTCTTATACTTATGAGATTTCTCCGAGAAATTAATTTATAATCCAGCATAATATTTTTTATCTAATCGATTGTAAATATAATATTTAGAATAACTACTATAAAATTACAACAAAATTAACACACGTATCGATAAAAATTTAATGGAGAATATGTTGCAATTACAAAATATGGTCGAACACCATATTTGGAATCACATCCTCTTCTTTGAAGTGGTCATTGTAATAATAATTGTCAAAAATATTCTTACGCCCAATTAACTAACGTTATTTAAGATAAATGTAACTATAAATAAAATAAAATAAA